>SAMEA3663297__coassemble_118_pt1 | contig 61292 bp, 52 predicted proteins | sample SAMEA3663297__metabat2_high_PE_006 | metagenome-assembled genome bin SAMEA3663297 (sample SAMEA3663297) | pig gut metagenome | biome: pig gut; feature: pig-associated habitat; material: faeces | place: China | collected 2013 | reverse complement strand
GAAAACAAAGATAACAATTTGGGCTGAATCCACAAATGGATTCAGCCCTTTCTTTATTTTCTTTTCAAAAGTTTTACCGGACAGTGATAATTTATTTTTATAATTCAAAAGCAAGAAATATTATCAACGACGCACCGTAACCTGATTTATGTAAGAAACGCCAACACTATAGCAAGAATCATCATTATTTCTTTCTAAACCACACAATCTCTTTTGTTGCGAAACAAAAGCAACAGCCAATATAGGAATTTTCAGGAAAGAACGAAAACCAGCAATAATGAGCAGGGCATAATTATGCTATTTCTGGAAATTCTCCCAGACATTATTGTTCATCAACTACGGTTTGCTATCAGGCAACAAATTCAGTTACATAAACTTACACTTGAGAAGCTTACTCTTTCACCTTGAACACTTTTCTTTGTGTCATAAGCAAGACAAATGCGAGGGCAGCACCAAAGACATCGGACAGGGTGCAGGCGGCGAACACACCGTCAAGACCTTTGAATCCGATATTCTCGAACACAATAGGCACTACAAACATCAGAGGGATAAGGAAAATAACCTGTCGCGAGAGGCTTGTGATAATAGCAATCCACGGTTTATCAATACTTTGGAAGAAATTAGAGTTCACGATAGTGAAGGCTATTAGCGGTGACATCACCGACAGCAGAGGTAGTCCGACCTCAAGGATATCGAGCAGGGTGTTGTCGTTGGTGAAGGCTTTAGAGATGAGGCGAGGCATAGAGCATCCGAAGATGGTGGAGAGCATGCCTATCGACACACACACTAACATTGTAAGGGAGAACACCTTCTTCAGTCGGTCAGGGTGGCCGGCGCCGTAGTTATATCCGGCAATGACCTGCATTCCCATACACACTCCAAGGATGAGTAAGACGATGAGATTCATATAGCTGTTAGCTATTCCGTAGGCACCCACCGCGAGGTCGCCGCCGTAACGTATCAACTGGCTGTTGAGTATTGCCACCACACCGGCGGCTCCCACATTCATCAGGAAAGGACTCATCCCTATCATAAAGATGTTCTTGAAGATATAGCCTTTAGGCTTGAACCCGTGACGTTTGAACCTGATGAAAGAGTCTTTCCGCATGAAATGCGAGATAGAGAACAGCGATGTCACCGCCATTGAGATAGTGGTTGCCCACGCTGCTCCTGCTATTCCTAAGTCGAAGCCGAAGATAAACAATGCGTCAAGAATGATGTTTAGCACCGCGCCTCCGCCAAGGGTAAACATCGACTTCAGAGGATAGCCGGAGGTACGCATGAGAGATGTGAGGTTGAACGCCATGGTAGTGAGGAACATACCCGGCAGCACTATGACCATATATTCGCGTGCATACGACACCGTGGCTTCCGTCGCGCCAAAGAGCACCAGTATCTTATCAAGGAAAAGATATGAGAACAGCATCACCGTCCCACTCAGTATTATGGTGAAAATCACGCTATTACCAAGGATATTCTCCGCCCAGTTGTTGTCTTTCTTTCCCAGCACTATCGACATACGCGCGCCGGCACCGACGCCGATGAGCGCGCCAAAGGCATGTATGATATTCATTATCGGCATGGTGATGGCAAGTCCGGCTATCGCAAGAGCACCGACACCCTGGCCGATGAAAATCCTGTCACAAATATTATAAACCGATGATATTATTTGACTTATCACCGACGGGATGGCGTATGCAAGCAGCAGTGCTCCTATCCCTTTTGTCTCAAGTTCTTTTGTCTTGTCAATCTGCATAATACTATTCTTTCAAAAGTCCATAACCATTTTTCATTCTCCTGCGTCTTTCGAGAATCTCGTCAAGCTCGTCATCTGTCCCTATGCAAGGCGGGTTATTTCTCATTGCGTCTTCATACATTCTCCATGACATCTCTGATGCCACCACGCTGTCGTGCACGGTAGGCAGTCCAAGGTTTTCACCTGCCATCACCGATTTTGCGAAGACATCAAGCATCACGTCAAGGTTTTTATCGGTATAAGGCTTGTCCTCAACCACCGTCTGCGTCACACCATGCACCGACACCCTTGCATGGCAGTTTTTCACATCGATATCGATATGTGCCACACCCTTGGTCCCGATGATATCGACATAGCAGTTATCCACTTGGTCCTTTGACATCTGCCCATAGTTATGTCCTTGGGTGATGTCGAACACCACGCCGTTCTTGAAAGTGCCATGGCAGTTCACCCACCACGGCTCCTTGTAGCTCCACATCCTCACACCTACGGCATGCCATGTATCGTATTCGCTCTGCGCATACCAGCGTGCTATGTCAACATAATGCATTCCGCAGTCATGAAACGCAGGGCCTTCAGAATGGTGACCCTCCTTCGGGGCAAGTCCAGGAGTAAGATGACACACCCGCACTATCGCGAGCTCACCAATCTCTCCTTCCTTTATTAATTCGGCCACACGCAGATGGTACCAGATATTTCGGTTCAGGAGGTTCACGGCCACAACATCTTGATAATCTTTCACAAGACCATCTATCTCCCTCTCTTGTTCAAGGCTCATGGCCACTGGCTTCTCTGCAAAGACGTGCTTCCCGGTGAGAAGAGCCTTCTTGATATGCACATATCTCGAATCAGAGCTCTCACAGAGAAACACCGCATCAACGCTCTTGTCATTAAAGATGATGTCGGCATCGTTGACAAATGTGGCATTAGGCGCAATGGCCTCGCCCCGTTGACGCAGGTCGTTGTCTATATCACAAAGATACACAACATCATAACAAGGGTTATTCACAATCTCCTTAAGATATTTGCGCCCCATTCGTCCGAGACCTATGATAGCAACACGAATCTTTCCCATTTTTGATGAATTACAACTACGAAAGGCAACCGGCTCTGACGGAGAAGACATCAGTTCAGTTCCTTCACCTTAATATTTCTAAACCACACCTCACCGCCATGATAGCGAAGGCCGATGTATCCGTCATTGTTTCCGGCGCCGTTGATATTCAGATGGTTAAGCATCTCATCATCGGCACCATTCTCCTTAAGCGTCTCTATCAACTGTGGAGACATGAGGTTATATTGCAGAGCAACCTTACCATTCAGGTAATGAATCACAGTGCCTTTGTAGCACAATATCTTACCTGTGTTCCACTCGCCAGCCTTGTACGCATCATGTATCACGGGGGCTACTATGCCGCAGAGAGAGGCGTTCTTCACCCTATCGTCAGGGGACGATTTCTCATCTCCAACAATCTGATATTCAAGGGATAGAATCTCCGATGGGCTCTTGTCCAGCATCTTTCCAAGATAGAAGACGCCAGATTTAGCGTTATCGGCACATTTCCAATCGAACACCAGTTCAAAGTTCTTAAATTTCTTATCAAAGAAGATGTCGTTACCTTTGGCTGCTGCGTCCGCCTTCGACTTTAAGCACCCGTCCTCAGCCGTCCACACCGGAGGCACCCCATCGCTGCCGCAGCCCTTCCAGCCCGACAACGACACTCCGTCGAACAGAGGGCTGTAGCTGTCGTATGTCTCCGCTACCTTCTGTCCGCCCTTGTCCACGTCTTCGCAAGAGACGAGTGCGGACGTCAACATCATGACGCAAAAAAACCTAAAAAAGACCTTCAACTTATTCATATCCATACATTTTTTCAACTTTCTTAGCTATTGAGATACTATATTCGTAGAGGATATAGAAAGGGACGAAGATGAGGAGCTGGCTCATCACATCGGGAGGCGTTATCATGGCAGACAGCACGAGAAGCACCACTGCTGCGATCTTCCTGTTCTTACGAAGCCAGCCTGACGACACCAGCCCTATTGAAGCGAGGAGCCGCACAAGCAGAGGCAGCTGGAACACCATTCCGCCAGCGAGGCACACCCCTGTCACTGTGCCGACGTATGAAGCCACGTCGATGATATTGTCAATATCCACATTCGCCTCATAGTTGACAAGGAAACTAACGCCCACAGGTGCTATTATGAAATAGCTGAACGACACACCGAGGAAGAACCAGAACACAATCTTCCAGACGATACGCCGGCAATATCTGCGGACATCTTTCGACAGGGCAGGCCTGACAAAGCCCCACAGCTGGCTGATGAAGTATGGGAACGCCAATATCAACGCACCAATGGCCGAGGTCTTGATATGGAGCATAAACTGACCGGCCATCTTCACGTTATACATCTGAACCGGGTTGGCGTTAAGACCGAGCGACTGCACACCCGTTGCGTCCGACAGCAATGCGAACAGCCTGTTAGTGATGAAATCAGGCTTTGACGGAAAGAAGACAATGTCAAGGATAAGTCCCTTGAAAAACACGAACAAGACAAGGAACAGCACAAGGAACGTCACGCCCATGTGCAGAATCACCTTCCTTAATTCCTCAAGATGCTCGCCAAACGACATCTCGACATCTTGCGAGTCCTCCGCCTTATCCTTCTTTGCCATCGCAAAGTTTAGTTTTCATCTTTCTTCTCTTCTTTCTCTTTCTCATCGACAGGCTTGTCAATAGCGTCTTTAAACTCCCTTACGCCACGACCCATTCCTCGCATCAGCTCCGGAAGCTTCTTACCTCCGAAAAGCAGCAATATCACGAGGACAACGAGAAGTATCTCACCGGTACCGAAACCGCCTAAAAACAAAGTAGTCATATCAAAATATTTTCCTGCAAAGATATAAAAAAACCTAAAGCGAACAAACTAATTTTTCATTTCTTTCAACAGCTGCAATGCGTCGCTCACCCTCTCTATCACTTTGATTATCAATATGTTTTTTCCATTCTGTTCTTTAAACATGCAGCGTTTGATATGGGAGGCGGCATAGGTGATGATGCTATTAAACACATCTGACTTGAAGTAGTCCGACTCTTGGTCGGAGAGGAAATAGCACGTCATGTCGTTATGTTTCAGCACAAGTTTCTCGAAGCCGAGGTCACGGGCGAGCCACCTGAGCCTTACGGTATTCAGCAGGTCGGCGGCTTGTTTTGGCAGTGGCCCGAATCTGTCTATCAGGTTGTCGGTGAAGCGCATAAGACCCTCTTCGTTCTCTATATGGTCGAGTTCGTTATAAAGGCTGATACGTTCGGCAGAGGAATCGACATAATCGGCGGGCAGCAGTATTTCGAGGTCCGACTCTATTGTGCATTCCCTGACGTATTGTCTCTCTGTCTCAGGACTATTGAACAGGTCTTTGAACTCGGTCTCTTTAAGTTCGAGTATAGCCTCATCGAGGATTTTATGGTAGGTCTCAAATCCGATATCGTTGATGAAGCCGCTTTGTTCAGCTCCGAGGAGGTTGCCTGCGCCACGAATGTCGAGGTCGCGCATTGCGATATTGAAGCCGCTGCCGAGGTCGGAGAACTCCTCAAGGGCGCGGAGTCTTTTCTTCGCCTCATCGCTGAGCATGGGCAGTGGCGGCGTGAGGAGATAGCAGAAAGCCTTTTTGTTAGAGCGTCCCACGCGTCCACGCAGCTGGTGCAGGTCGCTAAGGCCGAACTTGTGTGCGTCATTAATAATAATGGTGTTAGCGTTAGGGATGTCAAGGCCTGCCTCGATGATGGTGGTAGAGAGCAGCACGTCGTACTTCCCGTCGATGAAGTCGAGCATGATCTTCTCAAGCTTCTCGCCCTCCATCTGTCCGTGTCCCACACCCACTTTCACTCCGGGCACGCAGTTGATGATGAAGTCATAGACCTCCATGATGTTTTGCACCCTGTTATGCACGAAGAACACCTGTCCGTCGCGTGCCAGCTCGTATTGGATAGCGTCCCTGATGATTTCGGGAGAGAACTGACGCAGCTCTGTATCAACGGGATACCTGTTTGGCGGCGGGGTGGTGATGACGCTCATGTCGCGTGCGCCCATCATGGAGAACTGCAGAGTGCGCGGGATAGGCGTCGCCGTAAGGGTAAGGGTATCGACATTTGTCTTCATCTGCTTCAGCTTCTCCTTGGCCGACACCCCGAACTTCTGCTCCTCATCAATGATAAGCAGTCCGAGGTCTTTAAACTCAACATCTTTCCCTATAATCCTATGAGTACCAATAAGAATATCGACATTTCCGGCCTTCACCTCCTGCAGCGTCTTCTTCTGTTCCTTGGCAGTCTTGAAGCGGTTCATATAGTCGATAGTGACGGGGAAACCTTTAAGTCTGTTGACGAAGGTGTTGAAATGCTGAAGGGCGAGCACTGTTGTAGGGACGAGCATCGCCACCTGTTTGGAGTCGCACACCGCCTTGAACGCCGCACGTATGGCTACCTCGGTCTTCCCGAACCCCACATCGCCGCACACGAGGCGGTCCATAGGATTAGGCTTCTCCATGTCGCGTTTCACATCGATGGTGGCCTTCAGCTGGTCGGGGGTGTCCTCATACATGAACGACGCCTCAAGCTCCATCTGAAGATAGGTGTCGGGCATAAACTGGAACCCCTCCGAGTTCTTCCTTTCCGCATAAAGCTTTATCAACTCCCTCGCTATATCCTTCACCTTGCTCTTCGTCTTCGCCTTCAACTTGTTCCATGCGTTTGAACCGAGCTTGCTTAACGAAGGCTCCGAGCCGTCTTTACTCGAATATTTCGAGATGCGGTGCAAAGAATGAATGCTGATATACAGCAAGTCGCCATTCTGATACACAATTCTCAACGCCTCCTGCTGTTTGCCATGGTTATCAATGGTTTCCAAGCCATCAAAGCGTCCAATGCCATGGTCTATATGCGTCACATAATCGCCCGGCTTCAAGTCATACAGCTCCTTTATCGTCAACGCCTGACTGCTGCTGAAGCCTTCACGGAGATGAAAACGATGGTATCTCTCAAAAATCTGGTGGTCAGTGAAACAGCAGATTTTCAAATCATTATCGATAAAGCCCTCTTTCACTGAAAAAAGCACGGGCACGAAATCGGTATGCGTCTCATCTTGATGCTGAATATCGTTAAGAATGCTCTGTATCCTCTCAAGCTGCTTCTGGCTCTCCGACATGAAGAAGACCTTGTATCCTCTGTCTTTCAAAGAGTTAAGACTATTTTGAAGCATCTCGAAATTCTTATTGAAAGAAGGTTGTTTGGTAGTGTTGAACCTCACGACTTCTTTCCCTGACGGGTCGGAGAAGACATCAAACGACACTGTCCTAAACTGCAATGTCTGGGACATCAGTTCATCGCCTTGGGCAAACAGTTTTTCGGGAGCCGCCAGCTGTTCATCATCAGAGGAATTATACGTTTTTAAAGCCTTATCATATTCAGAATCAATTCGTTCCTTGAGATAATCTGTTTCTTCCATCCAAAGCACGGTATCATTAGGAAGATATTGCAGTATTGACTCTCTCTCTTCGGAAACAGAGTGGTCTTGAACATTCGGCAGCAGCACAATACGCTGCATATTCTCTATTGAGAGCTGGTCGATGGGGTTGAAGGAGCGAATAGACTCCACCTCGTCGAAGTCGAATACGATACGATAAGGGTAATCGTTAGCGAATGAGAACACGTCAACGATGCCGCCTCTGACTGCGAATTGTCCCGGCTCGACGACGAAATCGACATGCTCGAAGTTAAGCTCCAAGAGAGCGTCGGTCACGAAATCAAGGTCCACCTTTTCTCTCACACTCAGCTTCAGCATCTTGTCGCTCAACGCCTTACGTGTCACTATCCTCTCACTCAGAGCTTCGGGATACGACACCACCATGGTCTTTCGTTCAGATGAAGAGAAACGCTGCAGCACCTCAACCCTTGACAAGATATAGGTGTTGTCGGGTTTTTCAGGCTCGTACGGACGCTTGTATGATGTTGGATAGAAAAGAATCATCTTCTTAGAGTAATCCATCTCCCTCTCTCCAAAGAGGTTCTCAAGGTCGTTATAGAAATAGGCCGCGCTCTCCTTATCGGGACATACAAGAAAATGACGGCCTCCCATCTTCTTAAAGACAGAGGCTGCCACCATAGATTTTGCCGAGCCAACGATGCCATCGCAAAAGACATCTTTCTTATTGCCTAAATAATCAATAACTTGAGCAACGCGCTCATCATTATAATAATATGATATAGGTTCTTCTTTCATTTGCTGCAAAGATACGTTTTTTTTCATATTTTTGCGGAATGAAAATTGCCAATCTCACATTCGACCACTACCCGTTACTTTTAGCACCCATGGAAGGTGTCACGGACCCGCCGTTCAGGCATATCTGCAAGGAACACGGTGCCGACATTGTTTATTCCGAGTTCATCTCTGCTGACGGTCTGATACGCGATGCGGTGAAGAGTATCAATAAGTTAAGACATACTAACGATGAGCGTCCGTTTGGCGTGCAGATTTTTGGGAACGCGGTGGAGCCTATGGTTGAGGCTGCGCTTTATGCCGAGAGATACAGCCCCGACATCATTGACATCAACTTCGGGTGTCCGGTGAAAAAAGTCGCCTCAAAGGGTGCTGGTTCCGGGATAATGAACGACATTCCGAAGATGGTCGCCATCACCGACGCGGTGGTGAGGGCGGTGAAGACACCTGTGACAGTGAAGACGAGGTTAGGGTACGACAGCGAGCACAAGGACATTGTGGAGATAGCGGAGCGGCTGCAAGACGTTGGGATTCAGGCGTTAACCATCCATGGACGGCTGCGCACCACGAAATGGGGCGAGCCAGCAGACTGGACGCTCATCGGGGAGGTGAAGAACAACCCTCGCATGACGATACCGATAATAGGCAACGGCGACGTCATTGACGGCAAGACAGCTAAACACTTCAAAGACACCTACGGCGTCGATGGCCTGATGATAGGTCGCGCCACCTACGGCAACCCTTGGATTTTCAAGGAGATACACGAATATCTCGAAAACGGCACCACCATAGCACCGCCATCAGTAGAGGAAAGAGCGAGCGTTGCAAAGAGACATCTCATAGACTCACTAAACTATAAGGAAGAACGTCACGCCGTCATAGAGATGCGCAAACATTGGGGATTGTATTTCAAAGGGTTCCATAGCTTCAAGCAATTCAAGATGCGACTGATGGAAGCAGCAACCGTTGATGAGGTCACCGCCATTGTTGACGAGATAAAACGTTATTACGAATAACTCAATCCACCTCGACATCGCCTTTTAAGATGCCGTCCTCGAACAAATCGACTATCCTTGAGCCCATCTCGACCTTCAAGGTGTGTATGCCAAGTGAGCGGGCAGACTCGATATTCTCATCAGTATCATCAATAAACAAAGTCTGCTCCGGCAACATGTCATACGAATCCAAAACAAAACGATATATGTCGGGGTCCGGCTTTGCGAGATGCAGGGCGAAAGAGAAGAACGCCTTATCGAAAAGGTTGTCAAACTCGCGATAGCCGTAACGCAGCTGAAGGTCGCGCACGAACATGTCGTAATGAATCTCATTGGTGTTGCTCAGCAGATAGACATGATAGTTTTGCTTCAACTGCTTGACCAGATTAATCCTTCTTTCGGGGATATCGTAGAGCATAGAGTTCCACATTTCGTCAAAAAAAGCGTCAGAAATGCTGATGTTAAGGTAATTTTTCACCTCCTCACGAAATGTCGAAGCCTTAATTATGCCCTTCTCAAAACGTTTTACAATCTCTAAAAAAGCCGGTTCCTTCATCTTGTCAACGACAGAAAAACCCATCTTATTCATTTGATTAACAATAGCATAAGGGTCAATATCTATAATGACACCACCGAAGTCGAAAACAATATTTCTAATATCTAAATTCTTTGCCAACATTTTTTTTAATTTTTTTGTTTGTAATTCGCTGCAAAGTTGTATATTTGCAGTCGAAAAAACAAGGATAAAAGCAAAAATATTTTGCAGCGTCCGGCTCCTATAGCTCAGTCGGTTAGAGTAGCTGACTCATAATCAGTTGGTCCAAGGTTCAAGTCCTTGTGGGAGCACCCAAGAAAGCCTCGCAACGCATTGTTTGACAATCTGTTACGAGGTTTTCTTTTTATTTTCCTTTCTATAAAAACCAACGCGGCGATTCATTTTCATTCAAATAAGGATAACAATGAAAGGTGCTCTTTGTTCAAATATGTGTCATTTTTTCCTTTCAAAGCATGAGATAATATCGGCAGTGTTGGCGTAATTTTTTGTATTTTTGCAGAAAAATAAACTGACATGGAAGAACAGACAAACACCACCAAGCTCTCGGAAATAGGAGAGTTTGGGCTTATCGATAAGATTTCAGAAGGCATAAGCGGAAGGAACGTTTCAACACTGAAAGGCATTGGCGATGATGCTGCCGTCATAAAATTCGAGGACGACATGCAGACGCTCGTCTCTGTCGATATTTTGTGCGAGGGTGTTCATTTCGACCTAACATATTGTCCTTTAAAGCATTTAGGATACAAAGCCGCTGTAGTGAATTTCTCCGACATTTACGCCATGAACGGCACTCCCACCCAGATTGTGGTAGGCCTCGGCATCAGCAGCCGTTTCTCCGTGGAGGCCATCGAGGAGCTATACAAAGGCATACGCCTTGCCTGCGACCTTTATAACGTTGACCTTGTTGGAGGCGACACAACATCGTCGAAGGCGGGGCTCTTCATCTCGGTGACAGTGATAGGGAAAGCAAAGAAAGACGAGATAGTGTATCGCAGCGGCGCGAAACCCAACGACCTGCTATGTGTAAGCGGAAACCTTGGCGCAGCATACACGGGGCTCCTCATCCTTGAGAGAGAGAAAGCCGCCTTCAAAGCCGACCCAAACATGCAGCCGGAGTTCGCCGGTTACGACTATATCCTTGAACGTCAACTGAAACCGGAGGCAAGACGCGACATTATCGCCCAACTGAAAGCCCTCAACGTCATTCCCACCTCAATGATTGACATCTCCGACGGCCTCGCCTCCGAGATACTCCACATCTGCAAGGAATCAAAGGTGGGCTGCACCGTTTACGAAGAACGTATCCCTATGAACCAGAAGACAATACAGACCGCCAAGGACTTCAACATCGTACCAAGCATTGCCGCACTCAACGGTGGCGAAGACTACGAAATCCTCTTCACCGTAAAACAATCTGATTATGACAAAGTTAAGGATATGGACGATGTGCGTATCATAGGTTTTATGACCGCCGACGAAGGTCAGGCCAACCTCATCACCAAAGACGAGCACCAGATTCCTATCCAAGCACAAGGCTTCACTCATTTTTAACATAACATATTGATATTCATTATATGACTGCTTCCGACAAGATATTATCCATCTTAAAAACCATTCCCACATCACCGGGAGTGTATCAGTACTTCGATGATAAGGGTGAGATAATATATGTTGGGAAAGCCAAGAACCTAAAGCGAAGAGTATCAAGCTATTTCAACAAAGAACAGACGGGAAAGACATCTGTTCTTGTAAAAAAAATCGCCGACATCCGATTCACTGTGGTGAAGAGTGAGAGCGAGGCTTTGCTGCTTGAGAACAATTTCATAAAGCAGTACAAGCCCCGCTACAATATCATGCTTAAAGACGACAAGACATACCCTTGGATTTGCATCAAGGCGGAGCGTTTCCCACGGATTTTCCTGACGAGAAAAAAAGTCACTGACGGTTCATTATATTTCGGACCGTATCCTAATGTGATGACAGCCAAGATGTTACTCGAAACAGTGAAACAGATTTATCCCGTTCGCACTTGTAAGTTAGACCTCAAAGAGCATAACATCAATAACAAGCATTACCGTCCCTGCCTCGAATACCATATCGGCAACTGCAAGGCGCCATGCACAGGCGAGATAGACGAGAAAGAATATAACGAGATGGTTGCCAACATCAAAGAGATTATCAAGGGCAACATCTCCGGGGTGTTAAAAGACATCAAAGCCACCATGATGCGCCATGCTGAGAGGCTTGAGTTCGAGCAGGCTCATATATTAAAACAAAAATACGAGTTACTTGAGAGTTATCACAGCCGCTCCGTCGTATGCAGCAACACACTTAACGATTTAGAGGTGTTTTCATACGATGATGCCGAGGAATATTTTTATGTGAACTACATGAAAATCATTCAAGGAGCAATAGTGCAGTCGTTCTCAATAGAGATGAGGCGGAAGTTAGAGGAATCGGCCGAAGAGCTTTTATCGTTAGCAATCATTGAGTTACGGCAACAGATGTGCAGCAAGATAAGTGAGGTTATCACTCCAATAAAGCTTGACATCGAGCTTGAGGGGGTGCATTTCACCATTCCGAAGAAAGGAGAGAAGTCGGAGATATTGGCACTCTCGTTAAGGAACGCCAAGCAATACAGGGCAGAATCGGAGAAGCTCAGGTCGTTGGTTGACCCGGAACGCCACTCGGCACGCATTCTCACGCAGCTGAAAAACGACATGCACCTTCCGACATTGCCCGAAGTGATAGAATGCTTTGACAACTCGAACTTCCAAGGCGACTATGCCGTTGCCGGGATGGTACAGTTTGTCAATGGCAAGCCGAACAAGAAGGAATACCGTCATTTCAACATCAAGACCGTTGAAGGGCCCGACGATTACGCCTCCATGCGCGAGGTGGTACGCCGCCGCTACAAACGTCTCGTTGAGGAAGACAAGCCTCTACCCGACCTCATCATCACCGATGGTGGGAAAGGACAGATGGAGGTAGTAAGGCAAGTCATTGAAGATGAGCTACATATCAGCATTCCCATAGCAGGTCTCGCGAAAGATGACAAACACAGGACCAACGAGCTGTTATACGGATTCCCGCCCCAGACCGTTCAGATAAAGCCCAACTCCGAGGTCTTTCATCTTCTGATGCACATTCAGGACGAGGTGCACCGTTTCGCCATCACCTTCCACCGCAATAAGTTCGCCAAAGGCTTCATTCATTCCGAGCTTAACGACATCAAAGGCATAGGGAAGACCACCGCCGAGAAGCTGCTGCTTGAGTTAAGGTCGATAAAGAACATCAAAGAAGCTGATATAGAGAGGCTTAGCGCGATAATAGGACCTGCCAAGGCAAGAATAGTGTTCGAGCATTTCAATGGTAAGAGCCAATGAAGAAAATCAGATTAAGAATTAAGGAATGACAATATATTCATGTCTCAAGGTGCGGGGTTGTCGATGGCGTCCTTCATCAAAGAGATCCTGTTAATAACGGAGTCGAGGACACGCTCCATCGTTGCCGGTTTTGATTCAAAATAATATCTCACGTTATCGATAAAAATAGAGTCGGTGATGCCGTGATGAGAGAAGAGGCTGTCGTAGCCCACCTCTTTGAGGTAGAGAGACTTCTGTCCGGAGCTTCTCTTGTAGCCTATCACCCCTTCCATAAGCTGCACATCGGTCATGACGTCAATCATCACCGGTTCGGGCAGCAGCACTGCAGGCATTGTCGTCTCCTGTTTGTCTTGGCAACTTGACAGTGACAGCAATGCCAGCAGCAGAAAAGAAAAACCTTTAACTTTCATTATGAATCAGTTACCAACTTCTGACAAGAACTGAATCCTCATCAGTCGAACTTCTTCCTCTTCATATTCATTCTCACCGAGAGTCTTCATAGCTGTTTCAATATCATCTGATTCAGCTTCTCTGAAGTATTCGATGATATCCTCTTGATGATATTCGTCAATATTGTCGCGGGTATAATATCTGATATCGAGGCGGGTGCCGCTTGCCACGATGCTTTCAATCTCGGTCAGGAGCTCATCGAACTCAAGGTTCTTAGCGTATGCAATATCTTCGAGAGGTATTTCCTTATCTATATTCTGTATAATACTGATTTTCAATGCGGATTTATTGACCACTGACTTCACGACCATGTCGTTAGGGCGAGTAATCTCGTTTTCCTCCACATATTCTTTAATAAGGCTTATGAACGGCTGACCATATTTGAGGGCTTTACCTTCTCCAACTCCTGATATCTGTTTAAGTTCCTCAACATTGATAGGGTATTGTATAGCCATATCTTCGAGTGATGGGTCTTGGAAGATGACGAAAGGCGGGAGGTCGAGTTTCTTCGCCATAGTCTTGCGAAGGTCTTTCAGCATAGAGAACAAGGTCTTATCTGTGCCGGAGTCTTTTGACATGGCTACTCTTTCCTCATCATAATCGTCATCATCGCCCTTATCGTAGTTATGGTCCATGGCCACCATAATTGGGTAAGGATCTTTGACGAAGGCTTCACCTTCTTTAGACACTTTCAGTATTCCGTAGTTATCTATATCTTTATTAAGGAGTTTGTTTACGACGGCTTGTCGCAGAATAGAGATCCAGTATTTCTCATCATGGTCGTCGCCGGCTCCGAAATACTCGTTAGTGTCGTGTTTAGCGGTTTTGATGTCGCCTGTCTCTTTACCTGAGAGGAGTTCGGCGATATGTTTTGTCTTGAATAGTTGTTTGGTGGCGAGCACGGCTTCGATAGCGAGTTTCACATCATCTTGGCCGTCGAAGCGCACTTTCGGGTTGAGGCAGTTATCGCATGCGCCGCAGTTCTCCTTATTATATTCTTCACCGAAATAATGGAGCAGCAGTTTATGGCGGCACACTGGGGACTCGGCGTAGGTGACGGTCTCGTTCAGGAGTTCGCGGGCAATCTCTTGTTCCGACACGTTCTTACCTTTGTTAAACTTCTCAAGTTTATGGATATCCTCATAGTCGTAGAACGCGATGCAGTTGCCTTCGCCGCCGTCGCGGCCGGCCCTTCCCGTCTCTTGGTAATAACCTTCGAGGCTCTTAGGGATATCGTGATGTATCACGAAGCGGACATCGGGCTTGTCAATACCCATGCCGAAGGCTATTGTTGCGACGATGACATCCACCTCTTCCATCAGGAACTTGTCTTGGTTCTCACGGCGTGTCTGGGTGTCAAGACCTGCGTGATAAGGCAGAGCCTTGATGCCGTTCACCTGCAGTGTCTCTGCGAGCTCCTCCACCTTCTTCCTGCTCAGGCAATAGACGATGCCCGACTTTCCGGGGTTGCTCTTTATATATTTAATAATGTCTTTAACGACATCTTTAGTCTTAGGCCTTACTTCATAATATAGGTTCGGGCGGTCGAATGACGACTTAAAGACCTTCGCGTCGGTGATATCGAGGTTCTTCATTATATCCAGCTGCACCTTCATTGTGGCGGTTGCAGTGAGGGCTATCACTGGCAGCTTAGGGTTGATAGCGTTAATAATAGGGCGGAGCCTGCGATATTCCGGGCGGAAGTCATGGCCCCATTCCGAGATGCAGTGCGCCTCGTCTATGGCGAAAAATGAGATATCAAGGCCTCTGAGGAACTCCAACGTGTCTTCTTTTGTCAGCGATTCGGGAGCGACATACAGCAGCTTCGTCTTCTTCGCCAACAAATCCTCCTTCACCTGCTGCAACTCGGCCTTCGACAGAGATGAGTTCATGACATGGGCGATGCCCGAATCAGTGCCGAAGTTGCGAAGCATATCCACCTGGTTCTTCATCAGGGCGATAAGCGGCGACACCACTATCGTTGTGCCACTACTGATAAGCGCAGGCAACTGATAGCATAACGACTTTCCTCCACCCGTGGGCATCAGCACAAATGTGTTCTGACCAGCGAGAATACTCTTTATTATCTCCTTCTGATTCCCTTTAAACTGATCAAATCCAAAAACATTCTTTAATAAATCATATAAACTTTTTTCATCAACTTTAGCCATAGTGACTACATTAAATTTTTCATTATATTTGCATCGTTTTAAACGAACAGATTTCTCTTCGTATTAAATACAAATTTATATCAATTTATTGAATCGTAACAAGTTTTTTTTGAAAAAAATTAAGCAAATGGAAAATATTAGGGACATAGCGATACAAGTCATTGATAATGAAGCAAATTCAATCCTTGGGCTAAAGCATTTGCTTACTGAAGACTTCACAAAAGTGGTGGAGTTGATATATAATTCCAAGGGTAATGTCATTGTTTCTGGCATTGGGAAGAGTGCGAACATAAGTCAGAAAATCGTTGCGACGCTCAATTCCACGGGCACCACCGCGGTGTTCATGCACGCTGCGGACGCCATTCACGGGGATCTTGGGATAATTCGCGATGACGATGTGGTGGTGATAATCTCAAAAAGCGGGGAGACGCCGGAGATAAAAGTCCTTATACCGTTAATAAAAATAAGGAAGAACAAGCTCATCGCCATTGTTGGCAACCGCAACTCTTATCTTGCCACGCAGGCCGACTACGTTCTTGACACCACGGTGCCGTGCGAGGCGTGTCCTAACAACCTTGCGCCCACGAGCAGCACCACTGCGCAACTCGTCATGGGCGATGCGATGGCGGTGGCACTGCTGAAGATGCGCGGATTCACTGCCCAAGACTTCGCGAAGTTCCACCCCGGAGGCGCACTCGGAAAACGCCTCTACCTCACCGTCGGCGACCTCTATGTCAAAAACGGACTCCCCAAAGTGCAGCCCGACGACATCATGACACAGGCCATCATCGAGATTTCACAGAAGATGCTTGGAGCCACCGCCGTGATAGAGAACGACAGGCTCGTCGGCATTGTCACCGACGGCGACCTGCGCAGAATGCTGATGAAACACCCTAACATTGAGAGTGTACATGTAAAAGACATCATGACAAACAACCCCACCACGGTGGATAAAGGCACTCTCGCCGCCGACGCACTAAACATCATGCAGCACAGGAAGATTTCCGTTCTGCCCGTGATGGAGGACGACAAATATATTGGAATGATTCATATTCACGACATCATCAAGGAGGGGATAATTTAAGATGCTACTAAGGACAGACACATTAATAAAAAGGTATAAACAGCGCACCGTTGTCAAAGGCGTCAGCCTTGAGGTGAGCCAAGGCGAGATTGTGGGACTTCTCGGTCCCAACGGAGCCGGAAAGACCACCACATTCTACATGATTGTCGGACTGATAAAGCCTTTTTCCGGGCATGTCTTCTTAGACAACGTTGACATCACGAAATACCCGATGTACAAGAGGGCGCAACTTGGAATAGGTTATCTTGCTCAAGAGGCCTCCGTCTTCCGGCAGATGTCGGTCGAAGACAACATCTATTCCGTGATGCAGTTCAAGGAAGGCATGACGAAGGCACAGAGGCAGGATAAGCTCGAGTCGCTGCTCGATGAGTTCGGGCTGCAGCACATCAGGAAGAGCAAGGGCATACAGCTCTCCGGAGGCGAACGCCGTCGCTGCGAGATAGCACGCGCATTGGCCATCGACCCTAAATTCATCCTTCTTGACGAGCCTTTCGCCGGCGTTGACCCTATTGCAGTGGAAGACATACAGAAAGTGGTAGCGAAACTCAAGACAAAAAACATAGGCGTCCTAATCACAGACCATAACGCTAACGAGACTCTGTCAATAACCGACAGGGCTTACCTCGTGTTCGAAGGCACACTGCTGAAAGCCGGCACACCGGAGGAGCTCGCCAACGACCCAGTGGTAAGAAGCCATTATCTCGGCTCTAACTTCGAGCTAAGGAAGAAGGATTTCTAACCTACTCCATACCATTGAATATCAACATATTGATGTTATCTTCGCAGTATATCTCGTTGGCAACATCCATAAGCTCGTCTGACGTGATGCTCTGTAACTTCGTTATCGTCTCCGACAGCGTCTCAATATGTTCCTCGTAAAACGCGGACCTTGTAATACCAAGAAGCTCATTCATTCCCGACTCATTGCTTAACGCCACTTGTCCGATAAGTTGTTTTTTAGCATTTGACAGCTGCAAGGTGCCGAGCCTTTGTGTCTTAAGTTTGTCGAGTTCCTTAAACACCAGTTCAATGGCGCGTTCACGCGAATGTGGGTCAACGCCCATATACACAGCGAAGTTTCCCGTATCGGAATACGCATTGTATTGTGATTCAATGGTGTAAGCGAAGCCATATTTTTCCCGGATATTAAGGTTAAGGCGTGTGTTCATGCCCGGTCCTCCAAGGATATTGTTCAGAAGAATCATCTTCAGCTTCCTATCGTCATTATAATGATAGGCGAGTCCACCGATTATCACATGAGTAAGATGGCTTTTTCGTTCCTCCTCCTTTGTCACGGACGTATTAGGTTTGAAGGGCACTCTGTTATAAGGCAATGCAGAGCCTTGATAATCACTGAAGTATTTCTTTGCAAGGTTATAAAAATCCTCAAAGGAGATATCGCCAATGCAGGCGAGCACCATTCTATCAGGAGAATAATGGTTTCTCTGGAATCCCATGATATCGTTACGGGAGTAATGTTCCACGAGGTCGATGGTACCCAAGATGTTACGTCCGAGTTGATGTCCTCTATATATAATGTTCTCGAACTCATCAAAGATCTCGTCAGCCGGGGTGTCGCGGTAGGAGTTTATCTCATCGAGAATCACTTCTTTCTCTTTCTCCATCTCATTTTCAGGGAAGATGCTGTTGAACATCACGTCAGCGAAGAGGTCCATAGCCTTGCTGATATGTTCTTTGAGGAAAGAGGCGTGGACACATGTCTCCTCCTTGGTAGTGAATGCGTTAAGGTCGCCGCCAACGTTTTCCAGACAGCTGAGGATATGATACGCCTTGCGATGTTTCGTCCCTTTAAAGATAAGGTGCTCGATAAAATGGGCGAGACCATTCTCGTCCTCAAGCTCATCACGCATCCCCACGTTCACCATGAGAGCTATATGTGACAATTCACCAGCCCTACGCCGGTGAATTATCTTCATTCCATTAACTAATACTGATTGTGAGATTATTTCCTCTTTCGACATATCCTATCTCGCATTATTCCAGAAAGAGTCAGACGACCCCTTGTCCGCACTCATCTTTTCCAAATCTTTCTTTCCCAACCAGTTATCGTTCTCGGCAAGTCCGTCAAGATCACCGATGACGCGATAAGTGTTCTTAGGATAAATTGTTGTATCACCGAGGTTCTCATTCATAAGGACGGCTATTTTAAAGTCCTTTATTCCTTTATCTGTATAGGTTCCGCTTAAAATCATCGTTTGTTTGACAAAGAACCCGTGCGGTGTTCCTTCCATGGAGAAGAAATAGCTGAAGTTGTTGCCATTTCCAGTCATATACATATTAGGTATTGTCTCCTCGTACCAGTCGCCCGACTCACCCATCTCAGGATCCCACTGCTTTGAATAATACCTCATGCTCTTATTTGCGGTATATTCGAAAGCCATATATTTGTCGGAGAAGAACACCGTTGAGTCTTCGACGTTATAGCCCGGATCGTATGAAGCACAGAGCAAGGCATGAGGCTTTGAGACATAACCTTTGTTAAGTTTCACAGGGTTATCCCCTTCGTAAATGTTCATCACCAGCGAAATCTCGTCTCTTAACTCGTCAGGCAGCGATGAGGAAGGGATAGAGCTCACCACATACTGCGACTCCTCCTGCTCATCATTATTATTTTTATTTCTACATGAAGCCATCAAAAAGACGACCGACAACGACAGCAAACTGACAATCAATGATTTTGCAAATTTTTTCATATTTTTTCTTCTTTTCGAGGTGCAAAATTAATCTTTTTCCGGATAGGCAGAAGAAATTTTACAATTTTTAACATAATAAAATAATCGGGGTTCAAAAACGTTTTGTATTTTTGCAACAAATAATAAAATATGAGGAAGAGCATTCTACTAATAGCATTTTTCATTGTTTTGCCGCTTATGGTGAAGGCGCAGAAAGACATCACGAAAGAGAAAATCTCCACATGGATGTTTCAGGTTTCATATTCGTACCAGTTTCCCGGCATGGACACCAAGACGTTGTATGGCGAGAACAACACCATCGGGGGAGGAGTATATTATAAGACCGACAAGAACTGGATGTTCAGTTTCAACGGCAGCTTCATATCAGGCAACAAGGTGAACCTTACGAGGCAGGAGCTTTTCGGCAGCATTCTTGACGCCAATGGTGAGATTATCACGGGTGACGGCATTTATGGCAGTTACGCCTTGTTTGAGAGGGGTGCGCATTTTCAGGGCAAGGTCGGCAAGGTGTTCCCCGTACTTTCACCGAATAAGAACTGCGGGTTTTTCGTTTCCGGAGGATTAGGATACCTTTTCAACAGGATAAGATGTGAGTTTGGTTCCTACGCCTCGCCACCGCCGGCACTCAGCGGAGACTACCGTTACGGCTACGACAGGATGCGCGGCGGATTCGCATGGTCGGCAGAAGCCGGATACCTCTTCCTCAGCAACTCACGAGTGCTGAACTTCTCGCTCTCATTCGAGATAATACAAGCCTACACAAAGCCGATGCGCGAATGGGACTTCAACCTCATGATGAAAGACACCAACAACTACATTGACCAGTACATGGGCATACGTCTCTCTATCTACATTCCTACATACCGACGCATGCCCGCCGAATACTATTATCATTGATTATGCGCTTGTTATACTCTTTGGGAATACGCTGCTACAGCCTCTTCATCAAGATAGTGGCAGTCTTTGGTAACAACAAAGCAAGGCTCTGGGTAAAAGGCAGGAGAAACATCTGGGAAAGACTATCATCACAAGACCCTGACAGCCAATGGATTTGGATGCACGTCGCCTCCCTCGGAGAATTTGAACAAGGACTCCCAATCATTGAGGCATTACGACAAAAGTACCCTAAATATAAGGTGCTCCTCACCTTCTTCTCCCCTTCCGGATACGAGATTAAGAAGAACTTCCCTCTCGCCGACATTGTGGCGTACATGCCTCAAGACACCTTGAAGAACGCAAGAAGACTTGTGGCAAACTTCAACATCAAAGCCGTCTTCTTCGTGAAATATGAGTTCTGGTTCAATTACATCAAAGTACTGAAAGACAACGATATACCTCTATATTACATCTCCACCCTACTGCGACCGGACCAATATTTTTTCAAGCCTTGGGGCATCTGGTTCAGGAGACAGCTCGGTAACGTGACACATTTCTTCACACAAAACAAAGAGACCGCCGAACTGCTATATAATATAGGTATCGACAACGCGAGCATTGCCGGCGACACCCGCTTCGACAGGGTCTATTCTATCGCCAAACAAGCGAAACGATTCCCTGAGATAGAGGCTTTCATCGGTGAAAGAAAATGTATCATCGCCGGAAGCAGCTGGCCGTCAGACGAGAAACTGCTTTATCACTTCGTCAACAACCTACCCGACGACTATTGCTTCATCATCGCTCCTCACGACATCTCCGACACACACGTCAAACAGATAGAATCACAACTCACAAGCTACCAGCTTTACACCAACTTAGACACAAACAGACCATCAAAAACCTTAATAATCAACACTATAGGTATTCTATCCAAAATATACAGGTACGCTCGTTTCGCTTATATCGGCGGCGGATTCTACGAGGGAATACACAACACACAAGAGGCGATAGTGTTTGACATTCCCGTTGTCTTCGGACAGAAATACCACAATTTCACGGAAGCTGTCGAGCTCGTCGCATCGGAAGGCGCATTCACAATAAACAACAAAGAGGAGCTTGAAAGAATCTTCAGCAAGCTTATGAACGACGAGGAATTCTACAATAAGGCATCACAGACTTGCCACACTTACGTCTCACAAAAGGTGGGCGCGACAGAAATAATAATGAGAACAATAAAACTATAAATATGAGAACTACCATAAGATTCAGAAACGACGATAAGGTGAAGGCCAAGGTCTTCATTCTTGACAATATTGAAAACATCTCACAGCTTTGCCTCAGCAGCAACGAGGAGGAATATGTGAGGAAGACATACGAAGAGTCGAACAGCGACATCATCACAATAAACCGATACACAGAATGTATCTATCTATTTTTCATTGACATACAAGATGAGAGCAAGAGCATGGAGGAATGTCGCAAGAGAGGACACGAGATATGCAGGAGTCTTAACAAGAGTAGAGAGCAGGAGGTGTTGATACAGACCATCGGGGTGAGACGCTGCGTCAAGATGTGGACTGCGGAAGGCATCATGCTTTCAAATTACAAGTTCGACAAATACCAGAGCCAATCCAAGGCTAACAGCCTGAGCACCATTTATTTTCTGGAAGGCACGGCATGCGATGACTGTGTAGAGAAGCAGAACATCACCGTTGAGGCTACGCTGATGGCGCGCGACCTTGTCAATGAGCCTGTCAACCATCTGAATGCTGAGCGGCTTGCCGAGACGATCAGTGAGAGGATCAGAGAGGTGGGCGGCAGTGCCGAGATTTTTAACAAGAAAAAGATTGAGGCGTTAAAGATGGGCGGAATACTTGCAGTCAATGCCGGCAGTGTTGACGAGCCCACATTCACCATATTAGAGTGGGCACCGGACAACGCGGTGAACAACAAGCCTATAGTGCTGATAGGCAAAGGCATAGTGTTCGATACCGGAGGATATAACCTTAAGGGCTCACAGTCAATGAGTAACATGAAGGACGACATGGCTGGTGCTGCCACAGTAGCCTGTGCCATTTATGCTGCCGCAAAATCGAGGCTACCGATACACCTGATAGCCTTAGTGCCTGCCACCGACAACCGCATCGACGGCAACGCACACGTCACAGGCGACATCATCACCATGTTTGACGGCACCACCGTTGAAGTGCTGAACACCGACGCCGAAGGCCGCCTCATCCTCGCCGACGCACTGGCATACGCCAAGAAATACGACCCGCTGTTAGTCCTCGACTTCGCCACCCTGACAGGTGCTGCTTCAAACGCCTTTGGCCCTTACGCCACCGCCGTCATGGAGAAGAACGCAGGCGACTTCTTCAATATGATAGAGTCCGCGGGCGAAAAAGTGCATGAACGCATAGTGAGGCTTCCTCTCTGGGAAGAATACGGCAAACTCATAAAGTCGGATGTCGCCGACATAAAGAACACTGGAGGCAAGTTCGGTGGCGCTATCAACGCCGGCAAGTTCCTTGAGCATTTCACCGACTACCCATGGATTCATTTCGACATAGCAGGCCCGGCATTCATTGACAGCGCCGACACGTACAGAAGCGCAGGAGGTACAGGTGTTCACGTCAGGACACTGATGAGGTTCTTCAGAGACTTTTGCAAATAAAGCGCACCAAGCCATTATGCCCCAATGACATAGACAAAGCCGTGAGGGGCTTCAAGAAAAATATAAGAGCTGCCAGACTAAAAACAAGTTTGACAGCTCTTTTCAACTAATCCTTCTCTAAAAGATTATAACGCTCATTAATCTCATTTGTCTTTTCGAGTGAGCGTTGTGTCCAGATATCAAAGACAGCATAGTGCAGAGGGTCATTCTGCGGATAAAGGCTCATGAAGGAGTCGCGGGTACGCCAAGAGTCATGTATCAAAGGATTTAAGATTTCATACACTTCAAAAAAAGTATTTGCTCCAGTTTCTTCCAAAGCCTTATCCCACGAGGCGAAATAGGCATCAAGTCGGGCGTTGACATCAGCAAGGGCTTGTTCCTGCTGCATAGACGCGGACTTTTGTTCATGGCGGACAAGAAAGAATCCGACACACATCAGGGACAAAAGCAGACAAACGACAGAGATACGGCCTATCCATTTCGAGCAGCGCATCCAAAAACGCTGTAAGACATTAGGGAAGAACAATCGAAACAGGTGTGACATCTGTTTAGCATCAGCCATGCTGTCGTCGGTCACGCACAAGCCGAAGTCTATCAGCTTGAGATACTTACCATCGCGAGTAACGAGGATGTTATCAAGTTTCAGGTCATGGTGTTCCAGCTGCATGCTCTCCATATAATCCCTGACATCCTTCAATTGGTTCCACAGGCGCAATTTTGCTGCGTAAGTAGGGCGTGTGGCGAGCCATTGTCCAAGTGTTGTTCCGTCCACATATTCGATAACGATGCAGCGTCCGACATAAGGGACATCCTCTATCGAATAGGTCTCGACAATATTTGGGTGATGTAGGAGGAAGCCGATATGGAACTCACGTTCTTGAAGGAGCCGGTAGTCGGTAAGGTTTTGGCAGTCGTAGCTCAAGGATTTCAGTACGAACCATCTTCCGTAACGTTTAGCGCGATACAACACATTACGCTTACGTGCTTGGATAAGCGTTATCTCCGTCCATAAGGCGGTGAACTCTTCGGGGTTCAAGAAATCAGAGGTGGTTTCGGCTGTCATAATATCTCAACACTATGTAAGCCATGTTTGCTGCCAGCCACGTATGAGGTAGTAGGCATGCCGCACCTCACAAGTCTGTCAAGATACATAGGCTGTCCCACAAAGAAAAACGCAGCATCAAAGCGGTCGCCAGGAAGTAGCTTGCTGTTCTCCTGTTGCTCCACCTCAAAGCTAAGGTCTCCCAAATAGCGCACCACACATTTGCGGTTGGGCAGCCACGAAAGCAACAAACGGTCACCGACATGTAAATCATCGACGCGAATGCCCTCGCCCGGAAAAGAATGCGACTCAACTCCACCTGTGAACGCTAAATATGACAAATAGTCGTCCCAATCAGCATAACCGAGATACCTCGTCAATATCGTGAGCGTCGTCCTGTGCACCGTCTCTCCTGAATCAACATACCCCCAAAGTCGTTTCAAAGTGGAGGATGAAAGATTGTCATGCGTCTTATTCCATACTTCCATAGATAACATATCAAAATCTGAAGGGGAACATAAGCGACCCCCGAAGCGTTTCTCTACATCTAAACGCAGTTGCATTACTTCTGGACTTGATTTCTGCATAAACTGTCTGACTATATCGATTATTCTAAAAAACATTAACAACCATACATTAAATAATCGCTCTCAATAAAACAATTTCAAAAAGTCGCAACAGAAACAGCAATCCAACTAATTCAGATTCAAAAGTTTCTTGCACATGTGTATTGTTCTATTGTCGTACATACTATTTATGCGACAAAGATACAGAAAAACAACATGTGCACAACATTGACACGCAAACAAAGAATAACAATAATTTTTTCATAGATTAGTTATTAAGATACCGCCTACTCTAATAAGGATTTTCGGCTTACTCCTTTGGTTTCCGCAACAAAAGTATAGCTTTTCAAAACATAAAATAATTTCATTTTGGTTCATTTAATATTGGGCAAATTATAGAAATAATTGGATAAATATGAGCCCAAAAGTTGTCCCTCGTTGTCGTAAATAAAGCACGACAACATTGACAACAAAAGACAACATTTCACCACTCCTTATTCATTAAGTTGTCTAAAGTTTTCGTCAAAATTAAGCACGACAACATTGACAACCAATAACAACATTTTATCACACCTTAATAATGGTTGTCTAAAGTTGTCTTCCGTTGTCGTAAATAAAGAATATCAATCGGAATGAATAGCTTAAATCACCTTTTATTCTTAAAGAATGAGGTGAGAAGCTCAAGGCATTCATCTTTAAGCACACCTTTCGTCACTTTTGTTTTCGGGTGAAGAAGGTTACCGAAGCGTGAGAAGCCGTTTTTGGGGTCATCGCAAGCCCAGACCACATTTTTAATATGGCAGTGTTCGAGTGCGCCGGCGCACATCACGCAAGGTTCCAATGTGACATACAGAGTGCAGTCGTCAAGATATTTAGAGCCGAGGGCGTTGCAAGCAGCGGTGACAGCCAGCATCTCCGCATGGGCGGTGACATCATGAAGCATCTCAACCTGATTGTGAGCACGAGCAATAATCTTGCCGTTAACAACAATCACTGCACCGACAGGCACCTCGTCATCTTCGGCAGCCGCCACCGCCTCGTTCAAGGCCTGACGCATGAAACCCTCATCAGACAAAGCAGTAATCATAATCAGAACTCGTTGGTATATAAGAGGTTACCCTCAGTATCATAGAACTTCCACAACCCAGAAGGCTTGCCCTCATGATAGTCGCCATCAATATTCAGCTGTCCGTTCTCATGATAAACGAGGCCGCGTCCTTCCCTCTTCCCATCAACAAAGGCGCCCACGCTATACAGGCTCCCGGAAGGATAATACGACTTAAACTCGCCCTCGCGCTTGCCGTCTTTGATATTTCCTTCCAGATTTAACGCCCCATTATCATGGAACCATTTCTCTGCCACCCAGACTGAGTCGCTGCCCTTGACATCATAATAATATATTATCCATGGAGTGCCGTTCGACTCATGATACATATAGACTTTTTCAACTCTCTTCGTTTCTTCATTGCCGCAAGAGACAAACAATAAGGCGACAAAAACAAGATATAACAGCTTCTTCATATCATCTAATAAACTCCAACTGTTTAGCACTCAATTTATTATCAAACTTCCCATCACAGAACACAAGATTACCGTTGACAAAAGTATGTGTTACGGTATGATGGAAAGTCACGCCGGAATAAGGGGTCCAGCCACATTTATAGAACACGTTTTCATCTGTGACGGTATGAGACTTATGAGGGTCAACAATCACGAGGTCGGCATAATAGCCTTCACGCACGAAGCCACGTCTATCGATAGAGAAAAGAGTGGCGACGTTATGTGACAGTTTCTCAGCGACTTTCGTCACATCTAACATGCCGTTACGCGACAGCTCAAGCATTCCGCAGAGCAGATGCTGTATTGACGGCATACCGGAAGGCGCCGAGAGATATGGGCGCATCTTCTCCTCTAAAGTGTGCGGAGCATGGTCGGTACCGACGACATCAATACGGTTGTCAGCCAACGCATTAAGTAAAGCCTTACGGTCTTCATCTGACTTCACCGCCGGGTTACATTTTATCCTATTGCCAAGACGCGGATAATCATTATCATTGAACCACAAATGGTTAAGACACACCTCGGCAGTGATTCTCTTTTCATTCAAAGGAAGGGCGTTGGAGAACAAGGGAAGCTCCATTGCCGATGTAACGTGCATCACATGAAGACGACCATTGAGACGCGTTGCAAGCTCTACTGCCTTCGACGATGACTTATAGCATGCCTCTGCATTTCTCAGAAAGGGATGCACTGATGGAGGGACATCATCAGGATTGAAAATCAAGCCGTTAGAATCACGCAACAACCTGTTTTTTAACAATTCGGTATTATTCCGTATTGTGTTGTCATCTTCACAATGTGCGGCGACAAGGCAGGGAGACTCCTTAAACAAGCGGGCAAGGATGCCGTCGTCATCAACAAGCATATTGCCTGTGCTTGAGCCAAGGAAGACCTTTATTGCACACACTTTCTTTGGATCGATGTTCAGCACCTCATCGAGGTTATTCTTTGAGACGCCAATATAGAAAGAATAATTGGCGAGCGAGTGTTCAGCAGCGATGTCGCATTTCTGCTGGAGCATCTCCCTCGACAAGGTAGGAGGGTTGACGTTAGGCATATCCATGAAAGATGTTACGCCGCCAGCAACAGCGGCACGGCTCTCGGAAGCGATATCCGCCTTATGTGTGAGACCCGGCTCACGAAAATGAACATGCTCATCAATAGCTCCGGGGAGCAACAACATTCCCGTGGCGTCGATGACATCATAGCCTTTCCATTGTTCGTCAACACTATTTAATTCACCAGGGACAATTCTCTCGATGAATTCTCCCGATATGATAACACTTGCCAACAAAGTGTTACCTTCGTTGACAAGTGTTGCGTTCTTAATGATATAGCCCATTATTTCATTCTTGGTTTGATTTTACCTGTCATGCCTCTCCAGCGAAGGTTGATGACGCCAAAGATAGCCTCTTTGAAGATGCCTTTCGACATTTTCGATGTCCCTTCCTTTCTGTCGGTGAAGATGATAGATACCTCTTCAATGTTGAATCCAAGTTTCCAAGCGGTATATTTCATCTCTATCTGGAAGGCATAACCGATAAATTTTACTCTATCAAAATCTATGGTTTCCAAAACCTTACGCGTATAGCACACGAATCCGGCGGTAGTATCCCTCACATTGATACGGGTGACAAAGCGCACGTATGCGGAGGCATAATACGACATCAGCACGCGGCTCATTGGCCAGTTGACGACATTCACACCACATTTGTAACGTGAGCCCACAGCGAGGTCAGCACCGTTGGCACAAGCGTCATGAAGGCGAATAAGGTCGTCAGGATTATGCGAGAAATCGGCATCCATCTCAAAGACATATTGATAATCACGGGCTAAAGCCCATTTGAAACCATGAATGTAGGCCGTTCCAAGTCCAAGTTTCCCTTTTCTCTCTTCAATAAAAAGCCTGTCTGGGAACTCCTTCATTAGGTTTTTCACGATATCGGCGGTGCCATCGGGACTGTTGTCCTCAACGACAAGGATATGGAAAAGCATCGGAAGATTAAAGACATAACGAATGATTTTCTCGATATTCTCTTTCTCGTTATATGTCGGGATGATTACCAGATTTTCTGCCATAACACTCTTATTGTAAGATGATTATTTTAATGAATATTCATTAGATTTTTTCATTCCGGGCTTACCAAGGTATGTTGTCAGCTCGCCTTTGACGGTCAGCTGCTTACCAAGGTTTTCAGGATGCTCGAAGAGGTTGATTGAGCGGATTCCAGATTCTGCGTTGCTTGGGAGATAAACGACAACACATTTGTTAATATCCGTTTCGTCAGCGTTATCAGCAAGAATGACATTAGCTTTATTTGAATCCATGTCAAAAGGAGCGTTCCAAGATATTTGGGAGTCATTTTCAATAAAGCCAGAGGAGATGTTTGCTGAGCCCACGATATAACCGCTTATCCATTTTGCTTCGCTATCGCCTTGGTTTTCAATGGCTGCTCCTATATTATAAGGATCTTCTTCAGTGCCAGAGCCGCCGGGTTCAACGGGAGGCATGCCACCGAAACGAGGACCATTCATCTTCACCTCCGACATTGAGCGGATAGTAAACTGCCACACGCTGTTTGAGCTGTAATAGGTCAAGATGCCTGTTATCGAGCCATTGCCTTGTGCGAGAGGCGTGTCAGCAAAACTTGCATAATTGCTGGTTCTCACTATCACGGAGGAGTCGAGCATCACGCCGTTATCATCGTATTGAACAAGGGAAAACTGTCCGTAGCTGTCATCATAAGCATAAGTCTTATTCAGATGATAATCAGGGAACTCCACATTTTCGAAGGTGACGAGACGGCAGATATAGTCGTGTGTGATGTCGGTAGTAGAGATGGTATCCGGGGCATAGTCCTTGCCGTTAGCGATGACGATGACATTATTCGGGTCGAGGTCCTGAATCTGAGGAGTGCCGCTGTATTCAGAGAGCATCGCGCCTTTGAGGTAAACCCTTATCGAGTCGCCAATCCTCAGGCCGCTTGTTGAGTTCATATACAGCTCGATGGCTTTGTCCCCATCTTGTACAAAGACCGCCTTATAAAGGTTGCCCGATGTCTCGTCAGCAGTGACGACGGCATAAAGAGAGGCATCGTCATTGAAACGATGGCTGCCTTCCATTGTCCACATATATAATAATGTGTCAACAGAATAGACTTGACCGACAGGAAGGGTGAAATCCACGTTCGGCGTTGGATAGTTGTTCTCCTTCGCATTTTTATTGACGCATGAGGTTAACATCAAAAAAGACATCAACACAAACAAGGAGTATTTTCTAATATTTGTTAACATGATATATTATTTAGATTTAACAACGACATTTTTTACTTCCCATTTTGGTGCGGCTGCATCAGAGCTCTTGTATTTGAAAGCGATACGCACGTTATCATGACCAGCCACAGACGACATGTCTATCTCGCCTGAATCGACAAAGGTCCAGTTTGTTCCTGAAGGATAATTCGGTATCGTATATTGTTCCCATGTTGCTGATGAAGGGTCTCCTGAATAGTAATCTGTTGATATCCAGAGGGTCATCTCATCTTGAGGGTTAGAAGCGAATTTGAAGGCATGTTCAAATGTAAGGTCGGCGGCATTGTATTCCGACATATCTATTGATGGAGAGATGAGCCATGACTCCGTCTCATAATTTGTGCTGTTAAGGAATGCGCTGGCAATCATGCAGCTATATTGTGAGTCGAATTTCCAGACGTAAGACATCTCTTGAGGAAGCACCACGTTCTCAATGGTGAACTGTCCTTGGCTTTGTGCGAACGACTCGCTGAATATCGCTTCAGCCTGTGGTCCTGGTTCGCCTTCCTTCACCTCGATAGACATTATCTCTATTGTTCCAGCTTTAGAGTCAGTAGAGGTATATCGAACAGCGACGTTGACAAGCTTACCGGCGAAGTCGTTAAGGACGAGGTCAACAGTGGTAGGTGCAAAGTCGTTATTCTCAATATATGAAGGGAGCTGTATCCATGTGGCATCGGCAGGGTTTTCACCATAATCATAATCTTCTGACACCCAGAATGTTACCTCTGTGTTTATTGAAGAGAAGTATTTCGCGCCGAACTCCACCGACATCATCACCTTTGAAGTATTTGTCAAATCGACAGGAGAAGAGATGAGCCAGTCTTCATTAGGATAATAATAATGTTCGTCGTTCTCAACCACATGTCCGGTGATCATAACGCATTGGTATTGAGAGCTATACTGCCATGTCTGATCACCCTCGACGCTATATTGGATATAAGTGCCGAAGGAGTTTGAGAAGTTCTGTTGATAAGGGAGTTCCATCACTTCGCCGCCCACGCCACAACGAGGGCCATTCATATTAACGTCATCGATGGTACGGACGAGGAGCTGCCATATCTGGTCATATTTGGCATACAGCGACACTATAGAGGTGAGTGAGCCTTTTCCGGAAGGGAGTGGTTCGCTGGCGAAGGTGGCGTATGCACTTGTCCTCACTATCACGGACTCTCCGGAGCAGGAGACGACGGTTCTGTCGGTGTTGGAGGAGCCGGCGAAGGTAAGGCCTTCGTAAGCATCGAACTGCACGTCGTTGATACGGACGAGGTCGCACAGATGTTTTCCCGCCTTGATGCTTTCTATGTCGGTATCGACAGGTTTTACGTTATCGTAGCAGTGTGTGTTATAGATGACGATGAGGTCATTAGGGTCTTGTGCCTGAACCTGTATCTGCGGGAGTCCGTTGTATGTAGATATTATGGATTCATAGAGTGACAGACCGATATAGTCGCCCACGCGGACGTTATATTCCTCGCTGCCGCCCTCGCTTGAGCCTTTCCTATAAACAGCGATACATTTCCCGTCTTCGCCTCTAAGATAGAAGGTGCGATAGATGTTTCCGCCCGTCTCGTCAGCGATGACATAGCCTTTGACAACAGCGTTAGCAGCGTTTTTATCAAAGATAGTATCGAATTGGAATGTCCCTTGGGAAGTGATAGAGTCGAGGACACGGCCCACGCTCCATTCGTTACCGGAAGGGAATTGAGGGATCTCTGGCTTGTCTAATTCTCTTTTACAGGCGAAAGACAACAACGCCACACCTATTAATAATATATATAGTCTGGTCTTCATGATAATATTTGTTTTCATATTAGTGTCTGATTGTTAAGCTGACGAAATAGTTCAAACCATAAACATAGGAATATTTCTCCGGGAATCTCTCCGGGTCAGCATAGTCGGAGCGGAGCTGTTCGTATCCGTAGAGAATGATATTCTTGTTGTTAAGCAAGTTATTAACGCTAACATTGAGCAGTATGGTATAGCCTTTCACTGACCATGACTTTCCGGCATAGAGGTCGAGGGTCATGGCGTTCGGTAGTTTCTTCTGTCCGAGGAGCAGGTCTGTCCTATAGTCTTCAAGATAAAGGTTGTTATAGGCGTCGGCAGTATGGTTTGTAGGGTTCACTGCGAGGTAATAGTCAGCGAAGTAGTTTGCGTTTGCGCTAATCCACCAGAATTTCGGGGAGTTATATTTTAGTCCGACGGAGCCAACGGTCTGAGGCATCTCGCCCACATAATAGTTTTGGAGATACGCCGTCTCGCCCTCGAATATTGGTTGTGCGTTATTATCCTCATACACGTTCACTTTCGGGCGGTTTGAGTAGCGGTGTTCACCGACAGAGCCGGCGAGTTGCATTGAGATGGTAGGGGTGATATTAATTTCGGCACCGAGTTCCAGACCCATTGCAATTTCGTCAATGTCGTTCATGATATAGTTCACGAACTTGCCTGTTGCCTCATAATAGAACGACCTGTTCCATGTAAGGTCTTTAAAGTCAGTGCGGTAGGCACTAAGACGGGCTTTCACTAAAGGGGAGCGGTATTCGTAGCTGATGTCGTAAGAGAGGATTTTCTCGCTATCAAGACCTTGTACCACGGTGTTACGAACGCGGGGAGCGACGAACGCGCTTCTGAAGTCAGGGGCGGCGTTCTTATACATCACGTTGGCCAACAGATAGTTACGTCCGTTGATGGCATAGCTTGCACCGGCTTTTGCACTTCCGTTGATGAAGTTGAGTTTCTCCGAGTCACCATACGACTCTTGTCCGGCGAAGCGTCCGTTCTCGAAGAGGCCTGTCCTGTACATCTGTGTGAACGAGCCTTCAGCACCGATGAATGCGGTCCAATGTCCTTTGGTGTAATCCGCCTGACCCCATATCACAGCCTTGTTGTTGTTAGCGATATAGTTATATCCTATAACATCGCCTACGACAGCGACATGGTTCTTGTTATTAAGGTCAACTTGTTGAACGTCAGTAATCTCAAAAGCCTCACCCTCGGCATATTTGTCAATATCGAGATAATAGTCACCGCCAAGGAGGTCGGCCACTAACTTATAATAATGTGTCTTTGACATGCCGATTTTTACTCCGCCGTTGAAATGGATGTTAGGGTTAAGCTCGTAGTTGAAACTGCTTGTCAGACCCGCTTGGTTCTTATCTTGTCTGCGTTGTTCAACGATATACTTAGAGAATCTACCTTGAATAGTGTTTCCCTCAATATTATTGGCGTTGTTCACTGTCTTCAGTGTCCTGATGTTTGTGGCATATAGTGCGTCCCAATCTATCTGGTGCATGTTCTCGTCCTCGATCCACTGTTGTTTATAAGCCTCATAGCCTTCCCAAGTGTAGCCTTCATCACCGTTGTTAAGTCTATAGAGGTAATAGCTTGGAAGGTTGCGGTAATAATCAGGGCGCGGGTCGGCAGCCTCACCCCATTCGAGAGATGTGCTTCCACCTTTTCCGAACCAATAATATGCTGTGGTGTTGATTTTCAGTTTAGAGCTTGGAGTCCAATAATGTTGAAGCTGGAACATAGGCTGATGATAAGAGCTTACGCGTGCGTTACGCATGAACCTCTCTCCATTGCTGTCTGTCTGCCAGCCCCAGTTAGGGTTATAATAGTTGTTCCCCAGCAGGTCGAACGCCTCTTGCACTGCAGGAGATGAGCCTGCACGGTTCGATGGCGCGCCGAACACGAGGAAGCCTAACGAATGCTTGTTGTTTATCTTCTTCTCTGCTGACAAGAAATAGCTATATGCGTCATACCATGTGCCTTCGCTCCAGCTGAGTTTGCTTCCCATAGGGGTGAATCGGTAGGAGGCGGAGACGGCAAAAGCCCAGCCGTTCTTCATCATGCCCGTTCCAACAGTAGCCATGAGCCTGTTGTTGTACGAACGGTTTGATGCCGAATAGCTTATCTGTGCCTGACGACGGTAGTTGCTCGCCCTTGTGGAGATGGCGGTGACACCGGCAGGCCCTCCAAAACTCTCGTAGGTCAGCCCGTTGTTAATAGTTAAAGTGGTGTTACGCATAGCATCATTCAAACCACCCCAATTGGAGTAATAAGGACGACCGCCCTCCGGATCATTCATAATAACACCGTTAATCATTACATCGGTGTATTTTGAATCGTATGCCCTAATCCTGTACCGCCGCGCACTGAGGTTATATGCGGCGATATTACTGAATGGGTCGCGCGACGACTGCAAGAAACTCGAGATGTCTGTCGAGCTGTTGGTCTCGTCATACTCCGAATCAATCATGATGATTGTCGGCATTGTTGCATTCTCTCTGACAGTGTCAGATTTCTGGACCTGTGCAAACAAATGTACTGTGCTTGCAACAGCGATGATTAAAAGAAAAATTCTCTTCATTTAGATAATTTTGGGGTGCAAATTTACACATTTTACTGCTATATTATTAAGTTAAGGTAAAATATTTTCTTCCTTAAAAAATCTGTGTTTGAAGTATTTTTTCTATTTTTGTGAAAAATTTTTTCGAATAGTAAAATAATGTTAAAGAAAGTTTACTTTATTGCGTTACTGGTGTTTTCATTACTCGGTAACGTTGTTGCCCAGCAGCAATACAAGATGGGGCTTGTAGGATTCTATAACCTTGAGAATCTTTATGATACGATAAACGACCCCAACAAGAACGATGAGGAGTTCCTCCCTGATGGCAAGAACGCATGGAACACCGAGAAATACCTCACCAAGCTTAAGAACATGGCATACTGCATCTCCACCATCGGGACCGACAGCAACGACAAGTTCTACTCTCCCGACGGTCTCGCGGTGCTCGGCCTGTGCGAGATGGAGAACCGCACGGTGCTTGAAGACCTCGTAGCGCAGCCTTCTATCGCCGACCGCAACTATCAGATTGTACATTACGACTCTCCCGACCGCCGTGGCGTCGATGTGGCATTGATTTATAACCCTAAATATTTCAGGGTGACAAACTCCAAGTCTTACAGGTTAGTCGTTCCGGGACAGCCCGACTTCATCTCCCGCGACCAGCTTGTTGTGAGCGGGGTGTTCGACGACGAGGAGATGAGTTTCATAGTGATGCACTGGCCGTCGCGCTATGGTGGAGAAAAACGCTCGCTTCCGGGACGTATGGCCGCCGCAAACCTCTGCCGCCATATCGCCGACTCTATCATGGTGTCGAACCCTAACGCCAAAATCGTCATGATGGGCGACTTCAACGACTACCCAACAAACAAAAGCGTCATCGAGGGTCTCAGAGCCAAAGGAAAGATTGAGGATATGGAAGATGGCGACTTCTTCAACCCTATGTGGAAGATGCACAAAAACGGAGAGGGGACAAACTATTACCGCGATGTCAAAGGTGTGCTCGACCAGATGGTCATCACGCCAGCACTGCTCAAAGACGAGAGCAACGCGTTCGGCTCTTACCAAGTGTTCAAGTCCGTTGTACACTCCAAAGAGTTCCTCAAACAACACGGCGGACGCTACAACGGATACCCTTGGCGTTCCTTCGCCAGCGGCGTGTGGCAAGGCGGATATAGCGACCACTTCCCCGTCTATCTCATCTTATTGAAAAAGATATAATCATGATTATCACAGAATAAATAATAAGACGTAATTTCCATTGTTGGAATAACGCGAACGAGATGCCTGCATTGTGAGAGGCATCTCGTTCGCATCTTATACCACTCACTCCTTGACATAGACGCGCTTCACCCTCTGCGAGATGCCCGTCATAATCTCGTACGGTATCGTGCCACAGATGTCGGCCACCACATCTATAGTATGCTCATCATCAAAGAGCACCGCAGTGTCATCTTCTTGACAGTCAATGCCCGTGACATCAATCATACAAAGGTCCATACACACATTCCCTATCACGGGAGCAGGCTTTCCATTAACCCAGAAACAAGCGTTGCCGTTGCCAAGCTGCCTTCGCAAGCCATCAGCATATCCGATAGGGATAACACCTATGCGCGAGGGACGCTCTATCTTCCCCTTGCGCCCATACCCTACCGTCTCACCAACACCATACTCCTTTATCTGCTTTATCGTGGTCTTCAACGACATCACATTATGCAGCCGCCCCTTGTCCTCCTCACAAACGGCAACACCGTATGCACCTATGCCAAGACGCACCATATCATACTGATAATCATTGTAACGCGAGATGCCGGCGGTATTTAGAATATGCCTCATAATCTTATAATCGAAAGCCCTAAGAAAACGCCCGCTCATCTCCTCAAAAGTCTGTATCTGCCTCAAAGTGAAGTCGTTCTCCGAAGGCATATCGCTCGTCGCAAGATGAGAGAAGACACTACGCACCTCTATCCGAGGATTCATCTTGACACGCCTGATAAGCTCATCAATATCCTCCGGGAGGAAACCGAGCCGGTGCATGCCCGTATCAAACTTTATATGAATACCAATAGGGACCGACGTCTCACACTGACTCATAGCCTCTTCCAGCTGCGACAGACAACGGAAACTATAGATGTCGGGCTCAAGACCGTTCTTGATAATCATATCGAAAGTGTTGGTCTCCGGCGTCATCACCATGATAGGCAGCCTGATGCCCTTGTTCCTAAGCTCCACACCCTCATCAGCGTACGCAACAGTAAGATAATCAACGTTATGGAATGCCAAAAGGTTCGACACCTCGAAACTACCACTCCCGTATGCGAACGCCTTCACCATAACCATGATTTTCGTCTCTTTCCTTAACTTGGAACGATAATAACTAAGGTTCTTAGCTATATTATCAAGATTAACCTCAAGAATAGTCTCATGCGACTTCTGTTGCAAGACCTTCATTATCTTCTCAAAACGGAAACGCCGCGCACCCTTCAACAGCACTATCTGATTATCAAACTCTTTCATCGGATACTCAGAAAGGAACGCATCTGTTGACTCAAAGAAAAACGCCTTCACCTTGAATCCGCCCTTATTCCTGCACATCGCGGGCCCGATGCCGATGAAGGTGTCTATGCCTTTGTTGGAGACAAGCTGCGCAATCTTATCATAAAGAAGGACCTCATCAAGCTCACTCTGCAGAATGTCGGAGAGCACAACCACCTTCTTTTCATGATGTTGAGCGTTCAAGAAATCGAGGGCTATAGATAACGCATTGATATCATTATTATATGAATCGTTGATTATCAGACAATTTCGCACACCCGCCTTCAACTCCATGCGCATCTCCACACTCTCAAGCCTCGACATCCTCTCAGCAATCACGCCATCAGGCATGCCAAGGAGCAAAGCCACACACCAGCAGCTTATCGCGTTCTCAACGGACGCCTCATCGATGAAAGGGATTGTTATTGAGATGTCTCTCCCCTGATACCTGCCGCAAATCTCTGTCTTAGAGCCAAGAGCTGACTCCTGCCGCCTTATTGTGCCGACAAATAAATCAGCATCATGGCGATACAGACTCCACGAGAACCCATTAATGTTTCTTTCTTTTATAGCCTTAAGCAGGTCGTCATTATCGGAGGAAAACACAACTCTCTGTGTCTCAGGAGAGAACAACGACATCTTCTCTTCAATCTTCTGAATGACGCTACTGAAATTCTTGCCGTGCGCAGCACCTATATTAGTAAACACTCCTATTGTAGGCTTTATCATCTCATGCAGTCGCTGCATCTCGCCGGGACGCGATATTCCCGCCTCGAACAACGCCAGCTCATGCCCCTCGCCCATCTGCCACACCGAGAGCGGGACGCCTATCTGCGAGTTGTAACTCTTTGGGCTTCTTACCACTGACAAGGTAGGAGCGAAAATCTGATACAGCCATTCCTTCACCACGGTCTTACCATTGCTCCCCGTGATACCGACGACGGGTATCGAGAACCTTGAACGGTGGAAGGCGGCAATGCGCTGTAATGAGGCAAGGGTGTCGGAGACGACGACAAAAGAGGCGTCAGCGATGAAGTTAGAGAACGACCTGTCAACGACGAACATACGCACGCCTTTGTCATACAGCTCGTCAACATACTTATGTCCATCGTTATGAGCGCCTTTGAGTGCGAAAAACAAGGTGTTATCCGCTTCGACAAACAGCCTGCTATCAAAGAGGATATTACGCACCTCGGATTCTATATACAGCTCACCAACGACGACGCCGTCGGCAACCGAGGCTATTTCTTTTAAGGTATAATTCATATTCCGCATCTTGCGAAAACGAAAATCAGGATATTACTGTCTGGAGTAAGTCTGAATCTCGTCATATACATATTCGAGTTTCACATTAGCCTTTGCGAACATGGCTTCCGACTCGGCTCCGTCGTGGTATTTTCTCTGGCACACCACGCGTTGTATGCCGCAGTTTATGATAAGCATGGCGCAAGTACGGCAGGGTGTCATTCTGCAGTAGAGGGTGCTGCCTTCGAGAGCGATGCCGCGGCGTGCTGCCTGTGCGATGGCGTTCTGTTCGGCATGTACGGTCCTCACGCAATGCTCGGTGACATGACCATCCTCATGAATCATCTTCTTAAAGAGATGTCCCACCTCGTCGCAATGAGGCAGTCCGCGGGGCGAGCCGACGTAGCCTGTCACTAAAATCTGGCGGTCTTTCACTATGACGCAGCCGCTTCTTCCCCTGTCGCAGGTGGCGCGTTCGGCAACGGTATCAGCTAAATTCATGAAGTACTCGTCCCATGAAGGACGTCTATATTTCTCATTATCAATAGTCTGAAGCACCTTCTCCACCTCGACGTAAAGCTCATCAATGCTGCCGTTGTTCTGGAACACGAAGTCGGCCTGCCTGATACACTCCATGAGATTCTGTTTGTTAGGGTCGTTAGAGTTCATCTCACGCTCCTCGTTAGCCACAAAGGTCTCATAACTCACATTGTCAGTCTCCGACTTACGTTCTGTGATACGAGAATAACGCACCTGTCTGTCAGCATCGACGGCGAAGAGATGGAAGTTGCCTTTCGCACGCAGGGCAGCAATCTCGCCCGGAGTCCTTATGCTCTCAATGATAGCGTCTTTTCCCACAGAATACGCCCTGTCATAAAGCTGCTCCGCGATATAGCTTGGGGAGTTATTTGCCCTTAACTCGTTAGCAGTCATCGTCAGAGTGTCACGGTTCACCTCAAGACCACGGCGACGAATCTCCTCAGCGATGAAGGAACGCACCGAATAATGCACATAACCTTTCTTCTGCACAAGATAATCCACTATGGTGCCTTTCCCTGCACCAAGAGTCCCTGTAATACCTATAATATTCATACTATCATCATTTTATTCACACGCTAACACTTATTCGCGCGTTCGTTCTTTATATCACTAATCCATTTCTCCATATCGAGGGTCTCATATCCCGACAGCTTCTCAAAAAGGAGGACGGGGTCGTCAGACACCACGATGTTCCTCAGATGTTCCTGTCGGATAAAGCCTTCGCGCACACCACGTTGCATCCATCTGACGAGGTCATCGTAATAGCCGAGGGTGTTATAAAGTGCCACCGGCTTCTTCATCAGTTGCAGCTGGTCAGCGACGACAACCTCGGAGAACTCATCGAGGGTGCCGAAGCCGCCGGGCATGACGATGAAGGCATCCGACTCACGTAACAGAATCTCCTTCCTCTCTGCCATCGTCTTTGTAGAAATCATCTCATCGATACGCTCATGCCCTATCTCATGGCTGAGCAGGAAGTCGGGCATCACGCCCACCACCTTCTTACCTCTCTCGAGCATCCTGTCGGCAATGACATTCATTAGTCCGATGCTCCCGCCGCCATAAAACAAGACACAGTCGTTATCGGCGAGCACATCGGCAAGACGTGCGGCGGCCTCCTCGAAACGGCGATCAAAGCCGTTGCTGCTGCCACAGAAAACACAAATATTCCTCATCATAAAAAAATTATTGCGCAAAGATAATTATTTTTTCAAACAAATCGATACAAGTCTCAATAATATCATCATTGAAGACATAGTCGGGGTTATGGAGAGGCAGATGGCCGGTGCCGCAGCCCACTCCGAACATAGCGCATGGGCATATCTCGGCGAAGCGTCCGAAGTCCTCCGACCAGCGGAAAGGTGCGTCAAGAGGTGTTATCTTGAGGTTCAACGAGTTAGCGGCAGCCTTCACCACGTCAAGGGCGTGAGTGTCGTTCATCGTGGCGGGGAACGCCTCGTGCATGCTGCTGCTGAAACGGAAGCCCTGTCTCTCTGCCACCAAGGTGCACAGCTGCACCACGTCAGCGGTGAGACGTGTGAGTTTCTCGTTATCAAACGACCGCAGCGTCATCCATATCTCAGCATGGGCAGGAGCCACACCGAAGGTAGGCTCGCCAAGGACTGAGTGAGTGACCGTCATCATAGTGAGAGGCGTCTCCTCCTTGAGCATCTCCGACTTCTTCCAGAAGATGTCGAGCAGGGCTGACAGAAGATGCTGCGGGCTATGTCCGGTCTCCGGCTGGGACGCATGCGCGGTGACGCCGTCAAACACAAGACGCAGGCCAAGCGAGGCGGCAGCGAAACACTCGTCACGAAGGAGGACGGTGTTCTCCTCATAACCGGGGATATTGTGCAGTGCGAAAGCTATGTCCGGCCTGATACTCTGGAACTCCGGCGACGCGATGACAGACCTCGCACCCTGTCCCGTCTCTTCAGCCGGCTGGAAGAGCAACACCACCTCACCCTTCGCAGGCCGACGGGCACTAAGACGCGCCGCAAGACCCGCGAGAATAGCCGCATGACCATCATGACCACAACGATGAGAACAAGAACGCTCACCTTCGGGGATATTCAACGCATCGATGTCACCACGCACCATCACGCGCCTGCCCGGCTCATCACCCCTGAAGACAACAGCCAAGCCATTGCCTCCAATGCTCCTGATATGCACATCAGGGCTCAAACCCTCAAGAAAATCATTCAAAATACGATTGGTATGCACCTCACAACCAGAAAGTTCTGCATTCTCATGCAAGATAACCCTAAGATTTCTAATATCTTCCATTTCAAAAACAATCTTTTTTCAAGATTCAAAATTACAAAAGATTTTCAAGCGCAACTCATTACTTCAAAAAAAAACGTATCTTTGCGGAGTTTTAGTTTAAATATGAATATACTGTATCCATTAAAATTCCAACCCAAATATTTCGAGAAGATATGGGGAGGACAGAATATTAAGACGTTGTTGCACAAAGATTTCGGCGACCTGACGAATTGTGGCGAGATGTGGCTGCTGTCGGGAGTCGAGGGCGAGAACAGCGTCGTTTGCAATGGAAACTTCGAGGGTGACGAGATAAACGACCTCGTTGAGACCTTCATGGGCGACTTGGTTGGAGAGAACGTATTCGACAAATACGGGGAGACCTTTCCTTTATTAATAAAGGTGATAGACCCTCTGACATGGCTCTCGGTGCAGGTGCACCCTGACGACGACATTGCCCGGAAGATAGGGCTTGAGAACGGCAAGACAGAGATGTGGTATGTCATGAATGCTGAGGAGAACGCCGAGTTGGTGACGGGTTTCAACAGGGAGGTGACCAAGGCGGAGGTGGAGAGACGCATCTATGACAAGAGCATAGGCGAGGTGCTTAACTTCGAGAAGGCCGACAAGGGCGACGTCTTCTTCATCCCGGCAAGAAGGATTCACGCCTTGGGACCTGGCTGCATGGTGGCTGAGATACAGCAGACAAGCGACACCACCTACCGCGTCTATGACTGGGACAGGCTCGACCAGCACGGCATGTACCGCGAGCTGCATATCCCACAGTCACTCTATACCCTCGACTACAAATGCGAAGACAACTACCGCACAGAATACCAGCGCGACAAGAAAGACTCCACCGTGCCAATGGTGCAATGCCCTTTCTTCACAACAAACTATATCAACCTTGACGCCACCTTGGCGAAAGACTATGGCGAGCTCGACTCTTTCGTGATACTGATGAGCGTAAATGGTTCGTTCACACTGAGATACGAGGGCGGAGAGGAGTTAGTGAAGATGGGTGAGTGTATCCTTATCCCAAACATCGTAAAGAAAGTGGAGATATGTGCCATAAAACACTGTGAACTATTAGAAATCTATATTGTTTAACTAAAATAACAAATCAAAATGAAAAAAGTATTATCATTTTTACTTTTCGGCTTCATGTTCTTCAGCATGACAGCTCAGGAGAAATCAGACCTTCCAAACATCACACTCAAGAATCTTGACGGTGAATCAGTCAACATCGCTGAAATCAACAACGATGGCAAGCCTTTCGTCATGACATTCTGGGCTACATGGTGCGGTCCATGCGTAAAAGAGCACAACGCCCTTACAGACGTCTATGACGACTGGGTAGAAGAGACCGGAGTAAAAATCTATTCTGTTTCAATAGACGACTCACGTTCTTCAGCGCGCATCAAGCCGTTCGTAGAGGGCAAGGGCTGGCCATTCGAGATCTTACTCGATGTCAACCAAGAGCTTAAACGCGCCATGAACGTCAGCAATCCTCCTCACACATTCCTCTTCGACGGCAACGGCAAGGTGGTGTGGCAGCACACAGGCTACCTCGAAGGAGGCGAAGAAGACGTTTATCAGGAGATTTTGAAACTCGTTAACAAGAAATAACTTTTTTAAACAGACAGATGAGACGTATTTTTTTGATAGTGGCAGCATTGTTATGCGCCACAACGGCTTACGCCCAAGATTTTACCAATAGGTCGAAGGTCACCGGCAGCTTCCAAGCCGACGGCAACTATTATTGGGAGGACAAGGGCATTGACATCACTGCTGAGGAGATAAACGGTGAGAGCTTCGGTGCCTACGGCTTCGGCAAGATCCAGTACAACCTTGGCGACTTCACCGCCGGCTTCCGTTTCGAGGCATACCAGAACACCAAGATGTCAGGCTTCGACACAAGGGTCAAAGGCATGGGCATCGCAAACTATTTCGCCACCTACGACAACGGCACCATCGGCGTCACCGTCGGAGACATCTACGACCAGTTCGGCAACGGCCTAATCTTCCGCACATACGAGGAGTGGACCCTCGGCTTCGACAACTCCATCAGAGGTATGCGCGTGGTATATCGCCCGTTCGAAGGCGTCTCGGTGAAGGCTCTCTATGGCAAACAGAGATTCTATTGGAAATCATACGAGGAAGAAAGAGGCCTTGTGCGCGGCATCGACGCAGAATGGGACCTCAACCAGAGCATCAGATGCCTGAACGACGCTAAATTCAGGACATCTATTGGCGGCAGCTTCGTGAGCAAATATGAGAAAGGCAAGACACGCGAAGAAGGCGGCAACATCTACAACCTGCCCGAAAACGTCGCAGCTTACGCCGGAAGGATGAACCTCGGATACGGACGCTTCGGATTCTCAGCAGAATACGCACGCAAAATCAATGACCCTTCGGTATTCAACAACTGGATCTACCGCGACGGCCAGGAAGTCCTCGCATCATTGTCTTACTCACAGAAAGGACTTGGAGCAGTGCTTCAGGTGAAACGTGTTGACAACATGAGCTTCAAATCAATGCGCACAGCAACACAGAACGACCTCGACCTCGGCTTCATACCTCCTATCAACTACACCCACACTCACAGTCTCCCCTCAATGTTCTCCTACTCCACACAGCCTAACGGCGAGATGGGCGTACAGTTCCAAATCAACTATTTGATTCCTAAGAAGACATTGCTCGGCGGCAAATACGGCACCAAGGTAGCATTCAACTACAGCCAAGTCAACGACATCGTCCGCGACTCTATCCAATACAACGGACAGAACACCATCAACATGCCGGGAACATTAGGATACACCTCCCCGTTCTTCGCTATTGGCGACAGGGTCTTCTACCGCGACATCAACTTAGAGATTGAGAAGAAAATAAACAAGAGACTCAGCCTCACCCTCATGTATATCAACCTCCTCTACGACATGGAGACTATTGAGAACCACCCAGGCGCAGAAGTGGTGAAAGCCAATATCGCCTTCGGTGAGGTAGTCTATAAAATCAACAACAAGAACAGCGTCCGCCTTGAGCTCCAGCACATGTGGGACAACATAGGGAAAAACCATGAGATTGAGGCAGGCCATGAGGCTTATTACAAGAAACGCGGCAACTGGACAGCCTTCCTCCTTGAATATACTATCGCTCCAAAATGGTTCATCTCAGTCGCCGACAAATACAACTACGGCAACCCTATCGCTGACAACCGCGACCACTATTTCACCGGCTCTGTCGGATTCATCAAAGACCAGACACGTATTGCCCTCAGCGGCGGCCGCCAGAGCGAAGGCCTCGTATGCGTGGGCGGCGTATGCAGGACAGTACCGGCATCAAGCGGTATCGCATTAACTATTACAACATCATTCTAAACATCATGAACATGAAAAAGACATCATTATTATTTCTCAGCACAGCATTAGCAATCGCAACAGTGTCGTGCGACAAACTTAATGAACCTTTCATCATCGAGCCTATCGTCGCCACAGCAGACACCATCCCTATGACTGCTGACGACACCATCAACTTCGATGGCAAGGTGGTGGTGCTTCTCGAAGACTACACCGGCGTGAGATGCAACAACTGCCCGAAAGCAGCAGTGATAGCCAATGAGATTCAAGAGCAAAACGAAGGACACCTCATCGTCTTAGGCGTACACCCGAAAAGCGCGTTACAACTCCCAGCCGGCGGATTCCCGGACTTCAGGACCGACGACGGACACGCTTGGAACGAGAACTTCGGTATAGGCAGCTACCCTAACGGCATGGTGAACCGCAAAAACGTCATCGGCCACGCCGAATGGGCTACAGCAGTAAACAACGAGTTAGGGAAAGACGCCCCAGCAAGAGTCGTGATAAAATCTAATTACAACGATGAAACACGCGAACTCGAACTGAGCATCCACACTGTGTTCTTGAAAGATGTAGAAGGTAAGATAAACCTCACCACATGTATCATGGAAGATAGCATCATCGGCAAACAGGTGACACCCAACGGAATAGACGAGAACTACATGCACCGCCATGTCTTCAGAGGTACCGCCGACGGCTACACTTGGGGCAGAACCCTCGACAACACCGCAACAACAATCTCTAAAGACAGAAGGTTCGTCACAAACATGAAGTTTAATGTCAATGAGGACTTTAACGCCGACGAGCTCTATATCATAGCCCTCATCACCAATGACGACACTAAAGAAGTTCTGATGGCCTCAGAGACAAAAATAAAATAACAAAATAACAAAAAACAAACTATGAAAAAGCATCTGTTATTAGCACTATGTCTCGCATTGTTCGTGACATCATGCAAGAAAGACGAGCCAGAAACTCCGGCTCCAACTCCTGAAGAGCAAGGATGCGACACCCCATTTCTCTATAGTATATCCTCCTTTGACAACGAGGTGGAACTGGTTTGGGGTAACACAGGCGCATTATCCTACAAAGTCTATAGGAACGATGTCGTTATCGCATCAGGCATCACTGACACCACCTATTCAGAGGTAGTGCCTTTTGGAGAGTATGTTTACCAAATACAAGGTGTTTGCAACTACGGCGAGTCAGAGAAGTCTTTTGAGACAACCATCTTTGTTGACAACCCTTGGTATGGTGAGTATTCTGGAGAGATAGGCCTTAACGGGACAGTTGCAGTCAACATGGGAGGCATCAGTGTCCCTGTTGAGCAGACACTCAGCGATTTGTCCATGAGCCTCACTGAGACTGACGACCCAAACAAGGTCAAGGTGGTTATCACTACATCATCTGGTCGGACGATAGAGTGCGAAGCCAACATCGATGGCTATGATGCTACAGTGCCTACATTCAAACTTGAAAGCATTTCTATGCCGTTCGAATACAACGGGATGACCCTTGAACTTGAATTGGACATCACAATTAGTGATGTAGCCGCCAACTACTCCCTAAACGAGATTAACGGTATAGGTAAGGCGACAGGCACAAGCAAGATTGAGCTGTTCGGTCAAAGCATTGATGCTGACATGGATATTGACCTCGACATTTACTTCAAGAATGCTGGGGAATGAAAATGAAAAAGGAGGTCGAAAGACCTCCTTACTTAGTAGCGGGGGGCGGATTTGAACCACCGACCTTTGGGTTATGAGCCCAACGAGCTACCGGACTGCTCCACCCCGCATCGTGATTGATTTCGGCTGCAAAATTACTATAAAAAAGCAATCGTGTCAAGAGTTTTTTAAAAATTTTTTGAAATATTTTTTAATATGGATCATAAAGCAGGATATGTCAACATCATAGGCAAGCCAAACGTTGGAAAATCAACGCTTATGAACGCGCTTGTAGGAGAGAAAATCTCCATCATCACATCAAAAGCACAAACCACAAGGCACAGGATTTTAGGAATTGTCAACGGAGAAGACTTCCAGATAGTGTTTTCTGACACTCCGGGAATAATAAAAAAGCCGGCTTACAAGATGCACGAGATAATGAACCAGTACATCAAAGTGGCCTTCATTGACGCCGACCTGATACTTTACGTTGTTGACATCACCGACAAGAAGATTGACGAGGAGACGACAGAACGCATAAAAGCCATGGACGTCCCAGTGTTCGTCCTCCTGAACAAGATAGACCTCTCAAACCAAGAAGAGGTAGAGAAAGCCGTAGCATATTGGAGCGAGGCGATACCACAAGCCACCGTGTTCCCCATCTCAGCGAAACATGAGGCTAACATCCAATATGTACTTGAGAACATCATACAGAAGCTCCCGGAATGCCCGCCGTATTTCCCGAAAGACGAGTTGACAGACCGCTCGATGCGATTCTTCATCACCGAGATTATCAGAGAGAAGATACTGCTCAACTATCAGCAGGAGATCCCTTACAGCGTGGAGGTTGTCGTTGACGCCTACGAGGAGAGCCAGAACCTCATCAACATCAAAGCCACCATCTTCGCATCGCGCGAATCGCAGAAAGCTATATTAATAGGTAAAGGCGGCAGCGCAATAAAGAAGACCGGCATAATGGCACGCGCTGATATTGAAGAGTTTACAGGAAAGAAAATCTTCCTCGACCTGCGCGTGAAGGTTGACAAGGACTGGAGAGATAACGAGGAAGAGCTGAGACATTTCGGATACGAAGCATAAGAATCAACAAAAAACATTCAAACAAAAAGATACAAATGAGTAATATCGTAGCTATAGTAGGAAGACCTAATGTCGGGAAATCAACGTTATTCAACCGACTTGTGCAGTCGCGACAAGCCATTGTGGAGGAGACAAGTGGGGTGACACGCGACCGCCATTACGGACACAGCGACTGGAGCGGAAAGAGCTTCACTGTCATTGACACCGGCGGTTATGTAGTAGGGTCGGACGACATCTTTGAGGAAGAGATAAGGAAACAGGTCAACCTCGCCATCGATGAGGCAAACGTCATCATCTTCGTCGTTGACGGACAGGCAGGAGTGCATGTCCTTGACGAAGACGTGGCAGCCATCTTACGCAAATGCAAGAAGAAAGTCATACTCGCGGTGAACAAGACCGACATCCCATGCAAATACGGTGAGGCCTCGGAGTTCTACTCCCTCGGTCTCGGAGAAGTGTTCCCCTTCTCTGCAATGACAGGCACGGGCACAGGCGAGCTGCTCGACGAGGTGGTAAAACACCTCCCTTCAGACAGCACCGACGACTATTCCGGACTGCCACGGTTCGCAGTGGTGGGACGCCCTAACGTGGGTAAGTCATCAATGGTCAACGCCTTCCTTGGACAAGACCGACATATAGTGACAAACATAGCGGGCACAACGCGCGACAGCAACAACACACGTTTCAACGCCTTCGGTATGGACTTCATGCTCGTGGACACCGCCGGCCTTCGTAAGAAAAGCAAGGTGTCAGAAAACATAGAGTTCTACTCCGTCATGCGCTCCATCAGAGCCATCGAGGAATGCGACGTGGCAATACTCATCATCGACGCCACGACAGGCTTCGAGGCCCAAGACATGAATATCCTTCGTCTCGTGGAGAGGAACAAGAAAGGCCTCGTCATCGTGGTGAACAAATGGGACCTCATCGAGAAAGACTCCAACACCCACCTTGGCTTCGAGAACACGATACGTGAGAAGACAGCACCGTTCGTCGATTACCCTATCATCTTCACTTCGGCTATCAACAGACAGAGGACGTTCAAGGTGCTTGAGACCGCCCATGAGGTGTATGAGAACAGAGAGCGCAAAGTGCCGGTACGCGAGCTTAACGACACCTTGCTTGAGATTATCAACAGCCAGCCTCCTCAGATAGCATCAAGAGGCAGGTTCTTGAAAATCAAATATATAACACAGCTGAAAAGCCCTACTCCACAGTTTATCTTCTTCTGTAACCTGCCTAAAGACGTGAAAGAGTCATATAGGAGGTATCTTGAGAACAAGATAAGGAGCCTCTGGGATTTCCACGGAGTACCGATACAGCTGTTCTTCAGGGAGAAATAACTATGGAACTCGACGAGTTAAGAATAGACAAATGGTTGTGGTGTGCGCGTCTTTTCAAGACGCGCACCATGGCCGCCGACGCCTGCAAAGGCGGTAAGGTGAAAGTCAATGAGGTATCAATGAAACCCTCACATGATGTGAAATGCGGAGAGATAATAAGCGTGCAATTAGGACAGCTGCACAAGATTGTAGAGGTACTCAGCATCCCTAAAAGCCGCGTCTCCCCTAAAGACGTGCCCCTCATCTATAACGACCTGACTCCTCAAGAAGAATATGAACGCATAGAGTTTATGCACGCCTATAAAGTGGAATACCGCGACAGAGGCTCAGGCAGACCAACAAAAAAAGAAAGAAGAATACTCGACAAACTAAAAAACGAAGACTAACAATATCATTCATTATGGCAACAATAACAGGAACTTACAAAGGAAACCTACGTAACGAGATGACTCATCTCCAATCAGGAAACACCATCGTCACCGACGCTCCTACCGACAACCACGGCATGGGCGCAGCCTTCTCTCCCACCGACCTCACTTGCGCCGCTTTAGCAGCCTGCATGATGACAATAATGGGAATAAACGCTCAAAACCAACAGATTAACATCGACGGGACGACATACGAGGTGAATAAGACTATGTCAGCAGACCCTCGCAGAATAGGACAGATAGACATCATCTTCTCCTTCCCTCCTATCCAATACACTGAAAAACAAAAGGTTATACTTAGGAAAGCAGCAGAGAGCTGCCCCGTCGGGAAGTCGCTCCACCCTGATGTGAAAATCAACCTCACCCTGAAATTCCAAGACTAACAACAGAGACACACCTCTCCTACAATATCCACAGCATGATTTCTAACGTTAAAAACATCAACATCGCCGATTTCGACTATCCGCTACCAGAAGAGAGGATTGCAAAATATCCGCTTGCCGAGAGAGACGCCTCCAAGCTCCTTGTGATGAGAGGCGACGACATACAAGAAGACCGTTTCTGCAACATCGGCAGGCACCTGCCCCAGAACTCTCTTTTGGTTTTGAACGAGACGAAGGTAGTACGCGCACGTCTGCAGTTCGTCAAAGATTCGGGAGCGGCGATAGAGATTTTCTGTTTGGAACCCGTGTCATGCAATGGCGACTACCAGCTTGTGTTCGCCTCAGGCTCGCCGGTGGAATGGCGCTGCCTTGTAGGAAATTCAAGGAGATGGAAGAGTGGAGAGCTATCAATGCCGTTGAGAACCAATGGTAAAGAAGTGACATTAAAAGCTGAGCGCATGGAGAGGAACGACGCATACTCGTTGATACGCTTCTCATGGGAGCCTGAGGAGATAAGTTTCGCCGAGGTGCTTGAGTCGGCGGGAGAGATACCATTGCCGCCTTATCTGCATCGCGAGGCGGAGCCGAGCGATAGGGAACGCTACCAGACGGTGTTCGCAAAAAACGAAGGCTCGGTAGCAGCCCCCACCGCATCGTTGCATCTCACTAAACCACTGATAGCCAAGCTGAAAGAAGAAGGCCATAAGTTCGATGAGGTGACACTGCACGTTGGAGCAGGCACCTTCCGCCCCGTAGCCTCCGACACCATAGGCGAACACGAGATGCACTCCGAATCAATAATAATTAGGAAAAAGTTCATAGAGAACCTGCTGCATAACATCGACAGGACGATAATACCTGTTGGCACAACAAGCATGCGCACCATAGAGTCGCTCTATTGGATTGGAGTGATGATGACAGAGCAAGGCTTAGAAGAAAGGAATATCCATGTTAACCAATGGTTCCCGTATCAGGACAGAGAGCATCTCCCAACAGCGGAGGAGTCGTTGATGGCGACACTCAAATATCTTGAGACTCATAATCTTGATGTCTTGCACGCCACCACAGCACTGATGATTGCGCCATCATGCCCTATAATGCTCTCCAAGGCGTTGATAACCAACTTCCATCAGCCTAAGAGCACATTACTCCTGCTCGTCTGCGCCCTCATAGGAAAACGATGGGAGAAGGCTTACGCCTACGCCCTCGCACACGGCTTCCGTTTCCTCAGCTACGGCGACAGCTGCCTTTTCATCCCATGACAGGCTCCATCACCACAAGGCGGAAACCCACACCATGAACCGTCACAATGCTGACATCAGGGTCAGCCCTGAGATATTTACGCAAACGCGCAATGAAGACATCCATCGAACGCCCGATGAAATAATCGCTGCTGCCCCAAATCATCTTCAAGACCTTCTTACGCGTCACCAACTCGTTCTTGTTCTCGTAAAGAACCTTTAACAATGCCGCCTCCTTGCGCGTCAACGGTTGCTCCTTACCATCATGAATCAAAAGAAGATTCTTGGTGTCGAACACGAAACTGCCAAGCATTATCGTCTTCTCATCTTTACACTCACTAACAGAGTCGTTATCCCTGAGACGCCGTGACATCATAGCAGTGCGCAGACCTAACTCCTTGTTCTGTAATGGCTTGACGACATAATCATCAATACGGAGATCAAGGTTACGCAACATGTCAGAATGCCGGACACCATCTATCAGGAAAATCACCGGGATGTCGGGACAGAGCATCCTGAGCTGCACTGCAAGGGAGAAGCCGTCGGTCTCAGCCACATCAGCATCAATGACACATAAATCCACATCGTTTTTCTTGAACAATTCAAGGGCGTCAAAGCTGTTACGGGCTTGAATAATTCTGTAAACCTCTAACGACACACCACTGTTGACAGTGTCGTTCAAACATTGCCTATTACCAACAAAAAGTAAAGGAATCTTGCCTTGCTTATTCATAATATATTGTTTATCAATAATAACCAACAAGGCAAGGTTTTGTTTAACAGGAAGAAAAATAAACTATTTTATCCTATTATAAAGAGAGGAGGCATAGTTACGGAGCACCGTCTTACGTTCTTCGGGCAGAGCGATAGAATCGAGGTGGCGGAGTGAGTTCTCGTAATAATTAGTCATTACGTCGGTAACAATCTGGCGGACATTATATTTATCGAAAATTTCGAGCACGGCCTTCATCTTGGCGTCGTCCCGTCCCTTAGGCATCTTGAAGAAATCCTCAAGTCTGCGTTTATCGTCATCAGAGGCGAGTTCAAGAGCCTTAAGGTAGAGGTAAGTCTTTTTATTATCAGCGATGTCACCACCGGGAAGTTTGCCGAACACCTTCACATCGCCATAGCAGTCGAAAAGGTCGTCCTGAAGTTGGAATGCGATGCCGAGGGCGATGCCGAAGTCATAAACCGCCTTTTTCCCTTGTTCGTCAGCGTCAGCCATGATAGCACCGATTTTCAAGACGGAGCCGAGGAGCACTGCTGTCTTAAGCCGAATCATCTCAATATATTCATCGAGGGTGACATCATTGATAGTCTCGAAGTTAAGGTCGTACTGTTGTCCTTCGCACACTTCGAGGGCCACCTTGCAAAGCTCTTTAAGGACATCGGAAGAGTGAGCGGGGTCGGTCTTGAGAGAATACTGGAAGGCCTTGATAAGCATAGTGTCGCCGGAAAGCAGCGCGATGTTGGAGTTCCATTTATGATACACCGTCTCCAATCCGCGGCGCAGCGGTGCCTCGTCCATAATATCGTCATGGACAAGGGTGAAGTTATGGAAGATTTCGGCTGACACCGCTGGCACTAAGCATTTGTTGATGTCGCCGCCGAACATCTCGCAAGCAAGGAGGCACAAGGTTGGACGCATGCGCTTTCCCTTCTGGCTCATAGTATAGTCAATAGGGGCGTACAACTCTCTCGGTACACCCGTAAAATCTTGTGACTCAATATAGTCAGTGATTAAATCCTGAATTATTTCAACAGAAGTCATATCTTTTTTCTATTAAATGTCAAAATCAAAGAAGGAAGGACGATAGTGTTTGTCACCATTGACACCAGCAGGGTGACAGGGACGAGGAGGCCTACGACCTGAGTTCCTCCGAAAGAGGAGAGTGCGAAAATAAGGAAGCCGCAGATAAGCACCGAGGCGGAATAAATCATACTCGGTCCCGCCTCCATCATGGCAGCAAACACGGAGTTCTTGACGTTGCCGCCGCTGTATCTCATCTGGAGACGATAACGCGAGAGATAATGTATTGTGTTATCGACACTTATGCCAAGGGCAATGCTGAAGACAAGTATCGTGGACATCTTCAGTGGGATGCCGCACAGACCCATCACCCCGGCAGTGACCAACAACGGTATTAGATTAGGTATCAATGATATAAGCACAATCTTAATATCACGGAACGCAAAAACCATCAGGAGTGAGATGACGATGAACGCCAACAGCAGCGAATAGGCGAGGTTCTTTAACAGGAAGTCGGTGCTTTTTAGGGTGACGACAGCGTTACCTGTCATATCCACATCATATTTTTCATGAGGGAAGATTTCTTCAATGACAGGTGCCAAAACCATCATTATGCTGTCAATCTTAGGCGTTGTCACATTAGCCATCTGAACGCTGACACGTGTGTTACGCATCTCCTTGTCCATATACTGTTTCATGATGGAAGGCATCTCATCACCATCTATCTCAGGGAGATAACTCATGATAAAGCCGAACTCGTTGTTTGTCGGCACCTTATAATGTTCACGTCTGCCGTTGAAGAAGCCCTGACGCGCGAACTTCACCACCTCGGCCACCGACAGAGGATCACTGAACTCCGGATAGCGCGCCAACGAGTCCTGAAGCCTGTCAACCTTCCTGATGAACGAGGCGTTCATGATACCCTTGGGCTTACGTGTGTCAATGTTTATCTCAAACGGCATCACACCACCAACGCTCTCCTCAAAAAACATTATGTCCTTATATAGCTTGTCTTTCTGTGAGATGTCATCGACGACTCTACCCGAGACAGGCATCTTCAAGGCACCAACGACACACAAGACAACGACGACACTGAGGACGCAATAAACTATATTCCTATGATTCTCAACGACGCACGACACCTTCCCTATCGTACGTGAAGCGAAGCCATCGTTAATCCTGTTAACACTATTGTCATCAGGCTCCCTCTGCAAACTGAAGAAGACGGGAAGCATCGTCAATGTCAAGATGAAGACTATCACGATACACACGCTCGACAAGACCCCGAAAGGCACAAGAAGGTCGTTCCTTGTGATGATGAAAGAGGCAAAACTAACAGCGGTGGTGACGTTGGTAAGGAAGTTCGCCGGACCGATACGGGTGATGACGGTATGCAGAGCCTTGAACTTGTCGTGACAACGCGAGAACTCGCTATTATATTTGTTCAGCATAAAGACCGAGTTCTCTACACCGATGATGATGAGCAGAGGCGGGAGCACACCCGTAAGTATGGTAAGCTCATAGCCAAAGGCAGACATCAGGCCGAACATATAACCTACCGACACCACGACTATCGACAGCACCGTTATCAACACACGCCACGAGCGGAACAGCAGGTAAAGAATCAATGCCGCCACCACAATAGAGAGTACCGAGAACAACACTATCTCCCTTATCATCATCTCTGTTGTAACCTCACGGATATAAGGAAGACCGGAGATGTGCATCTCAACGCCGTTCCTCTCACCGAAGCCCTCGATTTTCTCCTGAATAGCGTTCACCAAATCAGTACGAAGATTTGAGTTAATGTATTTATTATCAACAACAATCATCATTATCGCACTATTCATCTCCTTATTAAACAAGAGCCCGTCATAGAGAGCGAGGCTATACACCACAGCCTTTATCGAGTCAACCTCCGTTTGTGAGGAAGGACGTTGTCGCACCACATCCGAAATCTTGAATTTCGCCGCAGCCTCATCTTTCTCAATATTATAAATCCTTGATACCGAGAGACATTCATCTACACCATCGATATTCATTATCTCCTCACACAGGTCGTAATACTCCTGAAAATGCTTTAAAGTGAAAAGGCTGTCATCAACCATTCCGGCGAAGATAGTGCCGCCGTCATCTCCGTAACGTTCAAGAAACTGTTGATACACCAGCATCACCGGGTCGCTATCAGGCAAAGTGGTGGGCGTATGATACGACATCTTTACATTGGCAGTGCGTATCATCAACAGAATCAACAAAATAAAGATAACACTGAGGTTTAATACACAATGATTCAGTATATAGTCTGCAATTTTATTCCACATTTACATTTCAAAAATATATGACATATCAAATTAGACTTGCAAAATTACACTTTTTTGATTAAAAAAAATAATACATTTTTAACCTTTTTGTTTCAAAAGAAAGAAATGAAAAAGAGAATAAACAGAAGGTGCATCAAACTCTGTTTCAGAATTTGACACACCTTACCATCAAAAAACGGGAATATCTGTAAATTTTCAGGACATTAAGCCCAGAGTTGTTTTCCGTAGGTACGTTTATAAACGATGTAGGAGATGATGAGATAGGCGAACGTCTGAATCCAGAGGGCTGTTATCTCTGTTTGGACGTCAGGTAGTGTTGCGCCCATCTCCGAAATCCTCACGAACCCGTTGATTCCGAAGGTAGAAGGGAAGAGCCACGACACCATCTTCCAAGCAACGGGGATATTGCTTGCGGGCCATGATATTCCGCTGATGAAGAGCAGAGGAATAGACATGAACACGAACATGATGATAAACGACTCGCGGTCGTGCGACAATGATGACAACGCCATGCAGAAGAACACGCAAGCGAGCAGGAAAGGCACCATGAACGAGAGCAGCGTCTTCCAGTCCCAGATATGCACAAGGTTGAAGAGCTCAGGCACAATGCACACAAGGTAAAGGGCTACGAAGATATAAATGACAAAATACACCATCGACTTACCGAGCAGCACCTCGATAGGATTTTTCCCAATGATATGAGGTTCAGCGATATGCTTACGGATTTTTTCTCTCTCCTCCCCTGCCATCATTCCGACGCCGAGCAGCATTGTCTGCTGAATTATCATTATCAGCACTGCCGGGATAAGGAATGTCGCGAAGCCGCTCTGAGTGTTAAACAGAGGCACGAACTTATATTCGATAGGATATTGGAAGGCAGCGAGTTGTGCATCGGTAGCGCCCGGCATGCGTGTGGCCTTGATATCTTTATTCATATCGAGGGAGGCCTCGGTGCAGCTGCTCAGCACCGCCTTATAGTAGAGCATTCCACTCATATCCGAATAGAGCTGCACGGTGGTCTGGCGCATCTCGGCAATATCTTTTTCAAAGTCCTTTGGTATATACACCAAGCAGTAGGCGGCGCGGGTATGAATCATCTCTTCGGCTTCCTGCATGTCGGCGCAATGAGCCACAATCTTGATGTCGGCAGTAGCATCAGCACGACGCAGGAACTCACGGCTCATAGGAGAGTTACAGTCGTCAACGACCACGGTGGGCACTTCCTTAACCGTCTCATTTCCATAGAGATAAGAATAGAGAAGCGGATAAAGGAAAGGCACTACGATGAAGAACACTATGACACCCACATCAGTCAAGGCGCACTTCATCTCGTAAGCCCACACATCTATTGTATTTCTTAACCATTTCATATTCAATATTTTAATGCGTATAATGATATTCAAGTAAGAATTTCTTCAGTCTGCATAGCAGGAGCAGAGGAAAAGCGATGAAGGCTATCTGTATTGCTATATTTACAAAGGAGTAAGACAGAGGGAGTCCGTTCAGGGCTTGATCGACATAAATGAGGAAGTAATGCCGGAGTGGGAACAGCCACGACAGAGCCTTCAGAGGTGCTGGGAACGCCATCATCGGGAAGGAGAATCCAGAGATAGGGAACGACAGCACGCCCCAGAGGGTGGCGAGGCTGAGAGCCCAGCGGAGGTGGCCGACGCAGCAGCAGAAGAACAGTCCGAAAGCCATAGATGCAAGGACGAGCAGCACCATGTTCAGCACCATAGGCCATATCCCGCTGTTCAGAGGGAACTGCCACACTCCGTAGAGCAGGAACAGGCAGAACGCACCCATAGAGAGCCATATCAGCAGATGAGGGAGCAGCTTTCCGACAAGAGCCTTAAACATGTTGTTATCAGCCATCGCCAGCCATTCTTTAGAAGTCTCCTCTTTCAGCTCCACATAGATGGCGTAGATGGTAACCTGCATTATCAGCAGCATCAGTATGCCGGGCAGCAGAGTGTTTGACAGATACAGCGAGTAGTTCAGCATCGGGTTGTTGACGGCGTGCATCTCCATTTTTATAGGCTGCAGCACTGCCATCGCCTCGTCTTCGGTATAGCCTTTGGCATAGAGGGTGGAGCGTGTCACCGCACCGGAGCCTAATTCCGACATCATCTTCATGTCGCGATACAACAGTGATGCCGGTATGAGGTAAGAAGGGGCGGTATAGAACGACACCACCGGCTGTTTACCCGAAATTGCTTCTCGCGTTGTCCCGTCCGGGATAAAATAGAAGGCGTAAATCTCGCCACGCTGCATCGCTTGCCGTGCGGAGGCCATATCAGGGTAATGCCCGACGACATCAACGGCTTGGAACGATTCGAGGTTACGTATTATCTCGCGGGAGGTGGAGGTGTTGTCCTCATCGACGACGCCGGCAGGGAGATTGGAGGGAAGCCCTTCTCCCATGAGCGTGGTGAAGAACAAGAAGGCTATCAGGGGCGCTACTATCATACAGAACAGATAGATAGGGCGCGACAGGAGCCTCTTCTCCTCTCTTGCGGCTATCGCTAAGATTCCTTTATCCATCATTTCTCATTTATTCTATATAACACCGTCATTCCGGGGCGTATGCCATCGACATTGCTGACAGGCACGGCACGCACCTCGAAGGTCTTGAGGTCGTATTGACCTGTCTGCTTGGTAGCCTTCCATGCGGCATATTCTCCCCTGTCCTTCATATAGTTAACTTCCATCTCAACGGTAGTGCCGAGAGCCGGTATCTCTGCCGTGAAGCGTTGTCCCATCTGCATCTTCTGCAGGTTGTCTTCTCTAACATTAAAGGAGACCCAGATGTCGTCCATGACGGCGATGTTCATGATAGGTGCGCCTGTGCCAACGAGTTCGCCGGCATGAGGGAAGATGTCGGTCACCTCGCCGTCAGAATAAGCGGTCAGGATTGTCTCCTTCAGATATGAGTCCACCTCGGCCACCACGCCTTCGGCTTGGAGGACGTTAGCGGCGGCCATCTCCTTATCCTCTTTCTGTGCGCCGTCCTTTGCCATGTCGTACTGCGATTTTGCGGCTCTCTCGGTGGATACCGCCGCATCATATTGAGCCTTCGCCTCATCATATTTCTGCTCACTCACCACGCCCTCCTTATAGAGGTTGCTCACACGTCGGAACGACTTCTGCATTATCTCGGTATTGACTTTTGCCTTCTGCCACAGCTCATACGCGCTCTGTATCTGCTCTTGGCGTGCGCCGGCCTCGGCCTTGTCGCTCATGGCTATAGCCGCCGACCTCACCGCCTCGGCCTGCGCTAACTTTGCCTCCACATCGGGGGCCTCGATGATAGCAAGGGTGTCGCCAGCCTTCACCATCTGCCCTTCCTTAACCCTGTATTCCATTATCCTTCCGGGGACCTTGCTCGAAACACGGTACTCCGTGACCTCCGCCTGCCCCTGAAGTATCTCGTTGGTCCTGCCGTATGTTATTGAGCCAACGACGCATACCACCGTTATTATTACCACTAATACCACCAACGCTATGAAAGTGTTTATCTTTTGTGCTTTATCTGTTGCCATAATATTGATTTTTAAATTGTTATTTAATTGTTTCTTTAATTATCTTGAAAGTTTCCCTATTGATTTTTTGAAATATGTGTTTGCCATGATGAGCTCTATTTTTGCATCAATGTATTCAGAATGCGCCTGCATCCATGCCGTTTGTGCGCTGTCGAGTGTCGATGATGGCACTATACCCTCCCTGAACCCGATGTTCGCGATACGGAGGTTCTCCTCGGCATCACTCATCTTATCGGAGGTGAGGCTCATACGCGACTCCGCCTCTTTTATCTGCCTCTCGTACTGGTTCACCTGAAGCATTATCTTCTGTTTGGTATCCTCAAGGGTGATACGGGCAATGTTAGCCTCCGACTGTGCCTTACGAATCTTGTTCATGCCCTCACCAAAGTGGAATACAGGCACACGCGCCACGACGCCCACATTGACGAACCCTTGGAACTGATTCTGGAAGCCGTTGAAACACGAGGGGTTAGTCACTATCACGTTGCCCATTGCCGCCACCGTCGGGAGGAACTCGGAGCGCACGATGTTCACTTTCTTGTCCGAAATCTTTGACGCCAGCTCCAGGCAGTACAGCTCTGGCCTGTCTCTTATTATCTCATCTTCGGTGTATGCTGTTTCAAAATTTGGAACAACCACGTCATCGAGCGACTCATCGGCGAGAGAGAGAGCCGTATCGAGGGGGAGGCCACAGGTCTGGCAGAGGAGCATTTTTGAGAGTGCGAGGCCGTTATTAACTTTGACGAGGGTCAGTTCCGCATCGTTAAGCTTCACCTTTATAGCGAGGCGGTCCGATTCCGTTGCCATGCCTTCGTTGACAAGCTTATCGACATCAGATGCCATTTTACGGAGCATCTCGACATAGTTCTCAGTGAGTTTCAGTTTATTAGCGAGTGAGACGATCTGCCAATACGCCTTATCAGTAGCAAGCACTATCTCTTGTTCCTCGGCTGTCATCTGTGTTTTTGCCAATTCCTCGGCATATTTTGTTATCTGATGATAGGCTCTCACCTTACCACCCACATAGATAGGTTCCTCCACCGACACCATTGCCGCATAGATGTTACGGGTATCCAGTTTCAACGCCTCGCCGACTTCAGCACCGATAGCGTTAAGGCTCTCTTCCAAGCCGGTGTTTCCGAACGTCTTAAACAGCTCCTGCATCATCTGCTGCACCACCTCGTTTGTGAACACCGTCGGGTTCTGCATCATATTTTGAATCAGCTGGGAGACCGAGGCGTCCAATCCTCCCTGCACCATTGTCCCCACGCTGCCGAGAGCTTCGAGTTGAGCGTCGCTCACAAGTTGCAAAGGCCTTCCATTATACATATACGCACCCTGAGCCGACACCTTCGGCAGATAATTAGAGAAAGCCGCCTTCTTCTCATATCCGGCCATCTTAACCTTTTCTTGTGAGACCTTCAAGCTATTGTTGTTTTCAACAGCCTTCTCCCTACATTCCTCAAGCGTCAGCACCGTCTGCGCCCGAGCCGGCAGCACCATGGCGAACATCAACGCCACTACCACCCAAATCATTGGAATTCTTGATTTCTTCATTGTTTTTTACTTATTAACATTCTTTTTGTTGTAATTGTTTTTTTTACTCTAATTTGCTATTTTTTTCAGGCTGCAAAATAACAACACATTTTTCCCACTGTAAATGTCTAAACAAACACAAAATATTTCTATTAGTCGAATTTTTATTGTTTTTTATACTAATAAAACATATTTTTTAATATTTTTGTCGAAAAATAACAACCATGAGCAATAAAACATACAACAGTTTCACTCTTTCAAAGGTAAAAGAGTTGTTTCTCAAGGACAATATCATTGCAATAGGAGATGATTTGATTTTAGCCCAACAGAATAACGACATCGACTTGGAATTGTTAAAGTACCCGTGCCGCATTGAAGGCTTCATCTCCGTATATTGCCGCAGAGGTCACTTCAAATGCTCTATAAACCTGAAAGACTATGATATTCACGACGGTATGATTATCTTCAACAGGCCTGACAACATCATTCAGCTGACGCCAATTAATGACGATGAGGTTGTTGAGGTGATAATTCTCGCCATATCTCAGAAGTACATGAGCACATGGCAATCCGACTTAAACAAGATTTTCATCGACGCCCTGAAGGTGCTGAACAGCCCCATCATTGAGCTGAATGAGGAGGATATAGCCCTGATGATTCAGTATATTCGCCTGTTAAACAATGTGATAAACTCTGATAGCGCATACAAGGAGGACAGCGCGTGTCACCTTATCACTTCTATTTTTTATCTTATTGGAGGATTCCTGAAGAAAAGGTTGGCAGACGAGAAGATGAGAGCGGCACCAATAGCATCATCAAGGCACAAAAGAGTCTTCGAGATGTTTATAGAGCTTGTTGAGAAGAACTACCATAAAGAACGCGCAGTCGGGTTCTATGCCGACAAGCTTTGCATCACGCCCAAATATCTCTCTAAGATAATCAAAGACATAAGCGGATTCTCGGCACCCGACATCATCAGCAAATACGTCATCTTGGAAGCACAGCACCTCTTGAGGCACAGCGATTTAAGCATTAAGGAAATAGCCGACCAACTGAATTTCGCCAACCAATCGTTCTTTTACAAGTACTTCAAGTCGCGCACGGGCATCACACCTAATTCATATAGACAGAGATAATCGCGCCACACGAGGGTAATATTTCACAACAAACATTCATTACTATCTGAAAAATAAGTATTTTTGCAACACGATTTAAAACAAGAAACAATGTCATTATCGAAGCACATTCCCAACGCCATCACTTGCTGCAACCTATTAAGCGGCTGTATATCAATAATGTTCATCACATATTACAAAAACCCCGTGATGGCTGCCGTCATGATATTCGCCGCTGCGGTCTTCGATTTCCTTGATGGCTTTGCTGCGAGGGCTTTACATGCGAAATCGCCTATCGGTGCCGACCTTGACTCACTTTCCGACGTGGTGTCGTTCGGGGTTGCGCCATCGTTTATCATAGCGTGGTACCTCAAGGCTTCCGGGCTTCATTGCAACATGATGCACTTCGACATCATTCCATGCCTCGCGTTCTTTATCGCCGTCTTTGCCGCCATACGTCTCGCCAAGTTCAACAACGACACAAGGCAGGCATCGTCTTTCATAGGGCTTCCCGTCCCAGCGACAGGGCTTTTCATCGCCTCGTTACCACTGATGATGTCCGCAACAGGCAGCGACAATGTGCTGGCAGACGTGGTATTAAGCCCATACTTCCTCTTCATCTCCTCCGCCATATTATGCTGGCTCATGATTAGCGAAGTGCCGTTCTTCTCTTTCAAAATGAAGAACATCTCATTCAAAGACAACGTGTTACGCTATATTGTCATAATCTTCGCCCTTTTATCGGTTGCGTTTTTCAAGATAGCGGCACTGCCCTTCATTTTCATTTTCTACATACTCTTATCAGTAATATTCTACAGAGGAGAATAGCAATGAAAAAAGGCGTGACAAAAGTTTTATCACGCCATAGACATTTAGAGAAGTTTTGTTAACGGTTTAGCATCATACGGATAATCTATTATATCAGGATGATGTGCCGCTTCTTGGTCTTCATCTACTTCTATTGTGCATTCATAGTACTTGTTTGTAACCACATTATCATACGGGAAATGCACTTTCAAATATGTAGGGACACATTTCCCATTCGCGTCCGTGATATAGTTCCCATCCTTATCTTTTTTGAAATAATAGCCGAACAACTCGTTGCCTTTACCCTTGCCAACATTTTCCTGCGGAAGAAGTATGGAGTAGCACTCA
>SAMEA3663297__coassemble_83_pt1 | contig 78214 bp, 60 predicted proteins | sample SAMEA3663297__metabat2_high_PE_006 | metagenome-assembled genome bin SAMEA3663297 (sample SAMEA3663297) | pig gut metagenome | biome: pig gut; feature: pig-associated habitat; material: faeces | place: China | collected 2013 | reverse complement strand
TAAAGGCCTCGCATTCTCAGGCTTCGCTGATTTCTGGTGGGAGAATAACATCTGGTGGGAGAATGTCCTCTGGTGGGAGAATAACATCTGGGTTGAAGTTCCTGTCAAGACAATAACAACAGGCGTTTTCATCACCGAGCCACAGCTTTGGTACAACGTTGGACGTCACTTCGGCTGCGACAACCTCAACATCGGAGGTGAAGTCGAGATTGCTTGCAACTTCACAGGCAACACCACAAAAGGCTGGCACGTCAATCCTTGCTTAGGCATCAAATGGAACTTCTAAATAATGACTGAGGAATAGGCGCAAAAATCTATTCCTCTTCTTTTTCCCTTAAATTTTTTTCAACAACAATAAAACTATCTTTATTCCTTATGCTAAACAAATTATTCGGATTCAACAAAAAGACGATGAACGTCAGGACAGAGGTGATTGCCGGTATTACGACATTCCTAACAATGGCCTACATTCTCGCTGTCAACCCTAGCATTTTCAGTGCTCTTGCAGACAGTGGCATGCCAAATGACGCGGTATTCACTGCCACAGCTCTCGCTGCAATCATAGGCACCCTTGTGATGTCATTTTATGCCAAGAAGCCATTCGGCCTTGCTCCGGGCATGGGTCTTAATGCTTTCTTTGTGTTCACCGTATGCCTCGGAATGGGTTATTCATGGCAGTTTGCACTGACAGCAATACTTATCGAGGGCATCATTTTTATCCTCTTGACAATCACTAATATACGAGAAGCCATCGTCAATGCTATCCCGACGACATTAAAGAACGCTATCGGCGCAGGTATAGGCTTATACATAGCGTTCATCGGTTTGAGAAACGCCGGCATCATCGTTGACAACCCGGCCACAGATGTTTCTCTCGGTGACCTCAGCAGCCCATCATCTATACTTACAATTATCGGTTTCGTCATCACATCAGTACTCGTAATATTGAAAGTCAAGGGAGGATTATTAATAGGTATTCTCGTTACAACATTCATCGGCATCCCAATGGGAGTGACACAATTCAACGGCATAGTCTCGTCGGTACCTTCAATTAAACCTATTTTCTGCCAATTCGAGTGGGGAAACATCTTATCATGGGACATGCTTATCGTTGTCTTGACATTCTTGTTCATCGATATGTTCGACACAATCGGAACTGTTGTCGGTGTTTCTGTCAAGGCAAACATGGTTGACAAAGACGGTCACATCGACGGCATCAGCAAGATATTGATGGCCGACGCTGTAGCCACTACAGCCGGCGCCTGCCTTGGAACCTCAACAACTACGACATACATTGAAAGTGCGGCAGGTGTCTCAGAAGGCGGACGCTCCGGTCTAACATCATTCGTCATCGCCATAGGATTCGCTATAGCGTTGTTCTTCTCACCACTGTTCCTCGCCATTCCTAACGCTGCAACAGGCCCGGTTCTCTGCATCGTTGGCGTCATGATGGCAACTCCATTGAAAAACATTGAATGGGGAAACTATTCAGAATCAATACCCTCGTTCATCACTGCATTGCTCATGCCTCTCGCCTACAGCATCTCTGATGGCATTATGCTCGGCATGATTTCGTATGTAGCTCTCAACTCTATTTGCGGTATCTTCAAAAAAGAATACTTCAAAAAAATCAGTATCACAATGTGGATTCTGTTTATTCTCTTCGTATTAAGATATATCTTTATGTAATATATTGAATATCAGATTATTATTAACTAAAGGATAGACATCTGTATTTTTGTCTATCCTTTATTTTTTGTAAAAGAGAACTTCCAACCACCACATTATGTGAATAAAAAATTACAAAAAAAACATACTCTTTCCATAAATTTTGTATTATATTTGCGCAAAAAATAGAAATAACAAAAAACAAATACCATGTTTGCAAAAGAAGTTTACGCTGAACGCAGGGCAGCATTGAAAAAATTAATGAACAAGGGCATCGCTTTTTTCGTAGCAAACGATGAAGCATCGATGAACTACCCTGACAACACATATCATTATCGTCAGGACAGCAATTTCGCATATTTCTTTGGTCTCAACCACCCGGATTTAGTTGGAGTCATCGACTTTGAGAGTGGTGAAGAGATATTATTCGGGAAGGAAGTGACGATAGACGACATCATTTGGTGCGGTCCATTACAGTCGTTGCCGGAGCAAGGCGACACCATTGGAATAAAGGACTGTAGGGATATCAACCGTTTCCCGGAGTACATACAGGCAGCCAAGGAGAAAGGGCGCACAATCCATATCACACCCACATACCGTGGCGACATGACAATCAAGATTGCAAATTATCTTGACATCTGCACTTGTGAGGTGAAGAGTTACGTCAGCCAGCTTTTGATTGAGGCCATCGTCAGTCTGCGCGAGGTGAAGAGCCAGCTTGAGATTGAAGAGATGGAGAGGGCGGCGTTGACAGCATATTATATGCACACTACAGCGATGAAGATGTGCAAACCGGGTGTGATAGAGCAAGAGATCAGCGGCACAATAGAAGGCATAGCCATTGCACGCGGCGGTTTGGTGTCTTTCCCAAACATTGTTAGTATGGATGGCCAGACATTACACAACCACAACCACGGCAACATTCTACAAGAAGGAAGGATGATGGTGTGCGACTGTGGTGCCGAGACGGAGAACTACCTTGCAAGCGACTTCACAAGGACGACACCAGTGGGCGGAAAATTCAACTCACGCCAGCGCGATGTCTATCAGATAGTGTTGAACGCCAACATGGAAGTCATCAAGAACACACGTCCGGGCATCAGATATATGGAGATGCACAAGTTATCAGCGAGAACACTCATCGAAGGCCTTAAAGGCATCGGCCTGATGAAAGGAAACGTTGACGACGCACTTGCAGCAGGAGCACATTATCTGTTCCAACCTCACGGCTTAGGACACATGCTCGGAATGGATGTCCATGATATGGAAGGACTTGGAGAGATAAACGTTGGTTATGACAAAGAGACTCCTCGCTCAACACAAGAGGGATTCAGCTGCTTACGCTGCGGCAAAGTCCTGAAGCCGGGATTCGTGGTCACCGACGAACCGGGAATCTATTTCATCCCTACTTTAATCGACATCTGGAAAGCCCAAGGCAAACATAAGGACTTCATCAACTATGAGATGGTCGAGACATTCAAGGACTTCGGCGGCATACGTATCGAAGACGACCTCCTTATCACCAACGAAGGCAACAGAGTGCTCGGACGACCAATTCCAAAGACAATAGAAGATGTGGAAGCCACTTGCGCACAAGAACGCGAATGGATTCGCATCCCTGGAATATTCTAAGTAATACGGAGAGTTAAAAACTTCCGGCAATCATCATACCGATGATGACAAAGGAGGCTTTTAACTCTTATCTTCTCATAACGAGCTGCTTATCGACTACCTTTTCATTACTGCTCTCACTGTCAGCATGTACTAAACAGATAGAAATCAAGGTGACAGGAAAAAAATGAAGTCTCATTTGACTTCGAGGAGTAAAGGAACAGCGTGGAAATACTTTTTCAAACGGGAGCACTTGAGAAACCTAACAGGCTCACAATTAAGAACAACAGCATTGTACTTTTTTCACGGGGAATGACAACTCTGAATACAAGTATCAGACAGACGACAACGGAACCATTAACCTTTAGCCGTAGAACGATATCACACTTTTATATTATCTTTTCGGCACCATAACCACCAAAACTCACATCACTTAAGGCGAGGTTACAATTTTTATAAAAAAATAATAATTTTTTAACTGACATTTTGTCATAAAATATTATTTTTGCAAGCAATATCTATAAACAGATTATTTATAGCCGTAAAAGGTTATGAATATTCATAACGAAAATTATTAATAATATGAAGATATCATACAATTGGCTTAAGCAATACATTCAGTGTGACTTACCCGCTGAAGAGCTTGGAAAAACGCTGACCGGAACAGGTCTTGAAGTTGAGGACATCACACGTTACGAATCGGTAAAAGGTGGATTAAAAGGCGTCGTTGTCGGGAAGGTTCTCACATGCGTCGAGCATCCTAACTCCGACCATCTGCACATCACCACGGTAGATGTCGGCAATGAGGAGCCTTTACATATCGTTTGCGGTGCTCCGAATGTGGCTGCCGGGCAGAAGGTCTTAGTTGCGACAATAGGTTGCGAATTATGGAAGGGAGAAGAGTCGTTCACCATCAAGAAAGGCAAGATTCGCGGCGAGGTGTCAGAGGGCATGATATGTGCCGAGGACGAGTTACAACTCGGTGTGTCTCATGATGGAATAATGGTGTTACCAGATGATTATGAGGTAGGAAAGCCTGCATCATTCTATTTCCATGTGGAGGAAGACTTCACTTACGAGATTGGGTTGACCGCCAACCGTTCTGATGCCACATCACATATAGGTTGCGACCGCGATATAGTGGCAGCATTAAACCACAAGAACAACACACGCGAGTATAAGATTATCAAGCCTTCTGTTGAAGATTTTCATACAGAAAACACGGACAACAATATTGATGTTGTTGTGGAGGACACGAACAGATGCCCACGTTATTCAGGAGTAACTGTAAGCGGGATAAAAGTCGGGCAGTCACCGGCATGGCTCAGGCATCGTCTTGAAGCGGCAGGTCTCAGGTCAATAAACAACATCGTTGACATATCAAATTATGTCTTGATGGAGGTCGGGCAGCCGCTCCATATCTTCGATGCTGACAAAATCAAAGGTAAGAAGGTTGTTGTAAAATGCATGGACAAGGATACGATGTTCACGACATTAGACGGTGTACAACGCAAGATAACCGACGCTGACCTCATGATTTGCAACAGCGAGGAGCCGATGTGCATTGCCGGAGTCTTCGGCGGCCTTGAGTCAGGAGTGACAGAGACGACGACAAACATCTTCATTGAGAGTGCGTATTTCAACCCTACATCTATACGTAAGACTGCGCGCCGCCATGCGCTTCAGACCGACGCAAGCTTCCGTTATGAGCGAGGCTGTGACCCTAACATCACAATATACGCCCTCAAACGCGCCGCATTACTCGTAAAAGAACTCGCAGGCGGAACAATATCATCAGAGATAAAAGACGTTGTCAATGGCGACTTCACACCTGTAAGAGTCGTCCTTAAGTTCGACTACCTCAACAAGATAGCCGGTCAGGAAATAGAAAAAGACACCGCCGTGAACATTCTTTCCGACCTCGAATGCAAAATAGTGGAACGCACTGACGAGCATGTGACTGTCGATGTCCCTACATGTAAAGTTGATGTGTATCGCCCTGCCGACCTCGTGGAAGAAATACTTCGCATTTATGGCTACGACAACATTGCAATACCTTCAAAAATCAACGCAAGCCTCAATGTAAATAACAAACCGGACGCAGAGAAGCTTCAAGAGCAGATTTCCATCATGCTCGCAGCTAACGGTTTCAACGAAATCATGAACAACTCCCTCACAAAATCGGCTTACACAAGAGAGCTTGAGAGCTTTGACGAAGAGAAAAACGTTAAGATTCTCAACCCTTTGAGCAGCGACCTCGATGTGATGAGACAATCATTGATGTTCGGCGGCCTCGAAAGCATTGCAAGAAACCAGAACTTCAAAAGGTCAGACATGAAGTTCTTCGAGTTTGGAAACACTTACATTTTCAATAAAGAGAATCCTCAGACAAGCGAAAGGCCTCTCAATCCTTACAGCGAGAACTTCCGTCTTGACATGCTACTCACCGGTAATGACAAAGAAGAATCATGGAATGAGAAGCCAAGAAACCTTACTTTCTATGACTTAAAGAGATATGTGACCGGGGTGATACACAAGCTCGGCATCAACACAGATGAGTTACAGATGAGGGAAGGAGATGTAAAGCATTATGATTATTCAATAGTATATTCGGTCAACGGCCGCGACATTGCAACATTAGGGAAGCTAAGTCAGAAGACGTTAAAGCTCTTTGACATCAAGAAAGAGGTTTTCCATGCAACATTAGATTGGGAGGCCATGATGGCGATTATCAAGGAGTTAAAGACTATCAGCTTCCGTGCTTTACCTAAGTTCCCGAGTGTACGCCGCGACCTCGCTCTTGTGATGGACAAAGGAATCACTTTCGAGCAGATAAAGAAAGTAGCATTTGCTGCGGAAAAGAACATTCTTAAATCCGTAAGTCTGTTTGATATTTACGAGGGCGACAAGATTCCAGCGGGGAAGAAGCAGTACGCTATCAGCTTCACCTTGCAGGACAGTCAGAAGACCTTGACCGACAAGGTGATAGAAAAGACCATGGCCAAGATACAGTCTTCTATTGAGCAACAACTTAATGCGACATTGAGATAATGGACATCCAGTCGATAAAACAACGATTCGGCATAATCGGCAACGACCCTAACCTGAACCGCGCCATTGAGGTAGCGGTTCAGGTTGCGGCCACCGACCTCACAGTCTTTATCAATGGGGAGAGCGGCACGGGTAAGGACGTCTTTCCTCAGATAATACACCAAAACAGCAGCCGCAAACATGGACCTTATTTCGCCATTAACTGCGGCGCCATACCTGAAGGCACTATAGATTCAGAGTTGTTTGGTCACGAGAAAGGTTCATTTACAGGTGCTTATGAAGCAAGGAAAGGTTATTTTGAGGTTGCTAACGACGGCACCCTCTTCCTCGACGAGGTAGGCGAGTTGCCAATGGCGACACAAGCCCGTCTTCTAAGAGTGCTCGAAAACGGCGAGTTTATCAAAGTAGGCTCTTCCAAGATACAAAAGACCAACGTGCGTGTTGTAGCCGCCACCAACGTCAACATTCCTGAAGCAATAGAAAAAGGACGCTTCCGTGAAGACCTTTACTACCGTCTCAACACTGTCCCAATACACATCCCGCCTCTGAGAGACAGAAAAGACGACATCAAACTGCTTTTCAGGAAATTCGCCTCCGACTTCTCCGAAAAAAACAGGATCCCTCCTATCCAACTAACACCCGAAGCATTAATAATGCTCGAAAACTATAGATGGAACGGCAATATCAGACAATTAAAAAATGTCACAGACCAGATTTCTATCATAGAGAAGGACAGAATCGTCACCCCTGATGTACTGTTAAAGTATCTGCCAACACAGACATCACTTCCTGCTTTGTTTAAAGATGAAAGCAGAGCCGACTCCATCTCAGAACGCGACCTGCTATATAAAGTGTTGTTTGACATGAGAAAAGACATTGCCGAGCTCCGTAAAACCGTTGACGACCTGACCTCGAACAACATTGTTCAAACCACACCTATGCCGACACAGCAGCACATCTCTCCTATGTCATACAGTCCAAACAACTGGAATTTTAATGATGAAAAAAACATTATTGAAAACGACACCACACAGGATGCAGAAGCGGAGTTCGTCACAGATGAGTTCATCACCAATTCGCTATCGCTTCAGGAGAAAGAAAAGGACACTATTTTGAAAGCGTTGCGAAAACATAACGGCAAACGCAAAGACGCGGCCAAGGAACTCGGTATCAGCGAGAGAACTTTATACAGAAAAATAAAAGAATACGACATTAACATATAATGATCAGGCACTTAAACACCTTATTAATAATAGTTTCCGCATTAGTGTTATGCTCATGCGGGATTTATTCGTTCACCGGAGCAAGTATTCCGGCCGAGGCGAAAACCGTTTCAGTGCAGTATTTCCCTAACAACGCCGACCTCGTCCAGCCGATGTTAAGCTCTACTATCACAAACACCCTGCGTGACTATTTCATGAACCAGACGACACTCAACGAGGTTCCACAAAACGGCGACCTCGCTATCGAAGGCGAGATTATCGGTTATTCAACAGCCCCTACAGCTATCACCGGAAACCAAACAGCCGCCCTTAACAGGTTGACAATAACCGTTAACGTGAGGTTTTTTAACAAATATGACGAGAACAAGAACTTTGAACAGAGGTTCTCACAATATGAGGATTATCCAAGCAATATGGATTTAAATTCTGTACAAGAGACACTTATTGAGACGATTTGTGAGAAATTGTGCGAAGACATATTTAACAAAGCAGTTGTAAATTGGTAAAAAAGGAAAGTATTGGAAGAGCAAAGGTTAAGAACACTGATTGAGCACCCTGAAGCCATTAACAGTCAAGATGTTAGTGAGCTTGAGACGATTATTTGCAGGTATCCATTCTTTACGGTAGCACAAGTGTTGCTAGCTGTTGGAATGAAAAGGACAGCACACGAGAAAGCCGCGTCACAGCTCAATACGGCGGCAGCAATAGTACCGGACAGAAACGTACTCCGCAAACTATGCACGATGTTACCTGACGAATATCATGCTCCGGAGCCGGAAATCATCCCTGAAAGGACACTCCTTATCCCGGAGATAGACCTCAGCAAATCGTCAGAGATTCTCAATAAAGATGTAGAGTTGCTTCAGGAGAAAAAAAAGACACTTGATGAGTTAATGTCTATCATTGAAGACAAAATAGCGCAGCTTGAAAAGGAGAAGAAACAGAACGACAAACCTGAGACATCAATGTCAAAAGCGGAAATTATTGACAAATTTATTAGTGAAAATCCATCAATTTCACGTCCAAAAAAAGAATTTTTCAACCCTATTTCTGCCGCACAAGAGTCGATTGTTGACCAAGAGAACATCGTAAGTGAAACATTAGCAAAGATTTACGAAAAGCAAGGATATTATGAGAAAGCAATTTCAATTTATCAAAAATTATCCTTGAAATATCCAGAAAAAAGTATTTATTTTGCAGGTCAGATTAATATGCTAAAAAATAAGTTAAACAATTAATATTTAAGACAATGTACGTTACAATTTCAGTATTAATCCTCATCGTTAGTTTTTTGATGATGTTAGTGGTTTTGGTTCAAAATTCAAAAGGCGGAGGGCTTGCATCAAACTTCTCATCACAGAATCAGATTCTTGGCGTCCGTAAGACCACCGACTTCCTTGAGAAGACAACATGGACACTTGCTATATTATTAGTTGTGTTCTGTCTTGCATCAAGCATTGCAATTCCAAAGAACGGCGTTCAGGGAGCAGGCAAAGTTGACACACAGTTACGCAGTGAGATTCAGAACACAGTAGAAACTCCTGTTACAACAGAGACTGCCGAATAAGATATTTTTTACAAGAGACAATAAAATGTCAGAATGTCACCCATTCTGACATTTTTTTTTAATTTGTCAGACCAAACCTTTTGGAATGGTATTTGTTAATCGGTTGGCGAAATTTTTTGAACAATTAAAATTAAAAAATATATCATGACACAATTAACAATTAAACCATTGGCAGACCGCGTTGTTATCGAACCGGCTGTAGCAGAACAGAAGACAGCAAGCGGAATCATTATTCCGGACACTGCAAAAGAGAAACCACAAAAAGGAACAGTAGTCGCTGTCGGTCCAGGCACAAAAGATGTTCAGATGTCAGTAAAAATAGGTGACACAGTCATCTACGGCAAATATGCAGGAACAGAGTTCCATTTTGATGGCAAAGATTATTTGATCATGCGTGAGAACGACATCATTGCTATCATCTAATTCATTAAAAAACAATCTATTAACATTAAAAAGAATAAACCATGGCAAAAGACATATTATTTAATCTTGAAGCACGCGACGGCCTGAAAAAAGGTGTCGATGCATTAGCAAACGCAGTAAAAGTTACACTCGGTCCTAAAGGTCGTAACGTCATCATTGAGAAGTCATTTGGTGCTCCACACATCACCAAGGACGGTGTCTCTGTAGCAAAAGAGATAGAATTGGCAGACCCAATCGAGAACATGGGCGCACAACTCGTTAAAGAAGTTGCCTCAAAGACAAACGATCAGGCAGGAGATGGCACAACAACAGCAACAGTTCTCGCACAAGTTATCGTTGCAACAGGATTGAAAAACGTCATCGCTGGCGCAAACCCAATGGATCTGAAACGCGGTATCGACAAGGCTGTAGCAAAAGTCGTAGCCTCATTGAAAGAACAGTCAGAACAAGTGGGCGAGAATGTAGAGAAGATTCAACAAGTCGCTACAATATCAGCCAATAACGATGCTACAATAGGCACATTGATTGCCGACGCTATGGGCAAGGTAAAGAAAGAAGGCGTTATCACCGTTGAAGACTCAAAAGGTATAGAGACATACGTTGACGTTGTTGAAGGTATGCAGTTCGACCGCGGCTACATCTCACCTTACTTCGTTACTGATACAGAAAAAATGGAAGCCGTATATGACAACCCATTCATCCTTATCTACGACAAGAAAGTCAGCGTGATGAAAGACCTTCTCCCGGTTCTTGAGAAGACACTTCAGACAGGCCGTGCATTGTTGATTATCGCAGAAGACATCGACAGTGAAGCACTTGCAACATTGGTTGTCAACCGTTTACGTGGTTCATTGAAGGTTGTTGCTGTTAAAGCTCCTGGATTCGGTGACAGAAGAAAAGAGATGCTTGAAGATATCGCTATCCTCACAGGTGGCACCGTCATCAGCGAAGAGAAAGGCTACCGTTTAGAAGACACAACTTTGGCAGAACTCGGTACTTGCGACAAGATCACTATTACCAAGGACAACACAACCATCGTCAACGGACAAGGCGACAAAGACGCTATCCAAGCACGTACATCACAGATTAAGGCTCAGATTGCAACAACAACATCTGACTATGACCGTGAGAAACTTCAGGAGAGACTTGCCAAGATCGCTGGCGGCGTAGCAGTTATCCACGTTGGAGCAGCATCAGAGGTTGAGATGAAAGAGAAGAAAGACCGTGTTGAGGACGCATTGAATGCAACACGTGCAGCAATAGAAGAAGGTATCATCCCTGGTGGTGGTGTCGGATTCGTTCGCGCTATCAAGGCATTAGAGAACATGAAGGGTGAGAATGACGATGAGACAACAGGTATCTGCATCATCAAACGCGCATTGGAAGAGCCATTACGTCAGATCGTCGAGAACGCAGGTATTGAGGGCTCTGTCGTTGTAAACAAGGTGAAAGAAGGAACAGCAGACTTCGGTTTCAACGCACGTACAGAGACATACGAGAACATGCTTAAGACTGGCGTCATCGACCCTGTCAAGGTTTCAAGAGTCGCTCTTGAGAACGCAGCATCTATCGCAGGTATGTTGTTGACAACAGAATGCGTTATCTCTAACCATAAAGAGGAGAACCCTGCACCACAAATGCCGGCAATGGGCGGTGGAATGCCAGGAATGATGTAATCTCCAAATAATCAAACAGTTACTATCCGGCGGCCGTTTCACGGCCGCCGGATTTGTTTCTTGCACCTACCCTACCTCGTCACCTCTCCTTTTTCATTGTTACCTCCACCAAAAAATAAAAACCAAATTATATGTAACAGCAAAATACCGAGCTGACTTCCAAAACATTACAACTGATGACTTTGACGATAAGCATATTAACAAGAATCCTCCAAACCCCTTTTCAAGGAAGTCTGAAGGATCCCAAGCTATGAAGAGAAAATAAATGTCTATCTTTGGATTACAACCTTTCTAACAGTCTCTCCATTTATCTTAATAAAATAAACACCTTCATCGAAAGCATCAGTATTTATCACCACATCATCCATAACACATTCATTATGATAAACGACTTGTCCTTTGACATTAGTCATCTCAACAGAACGCATATTGTCGCATGCAATTGTCAGAGAGTTTGACGCAGGATTTGGGAACGTCATCACCTCATAGTTGTCAAGAGCGACCTCAATGCCGTTCAGATCTTCGAGATAGGCTCTCACCATAATAGTAAAGAACATTCCGTAGGAGGCGAGCGACTGCCAATCACCACCACCGGCACTAATCATACAACTTGAGGGGTCGCCACAATAGGTGCAGCAGGCGCAGCAATCTTCGGTACCACTATATGACAATGTTACCCATAACGGTTTGGTTCCATCAACAGTGACCGGATTGTCGAGCTCTACCTCAAAAAAAGTTTCAACCTTATCTGTCTCAAAGTTTTGTGAAAGAAGCAGTGTCTCAGGGCTGTCGGTTCCGCCTTGATAGACATTCAGGGTGAAGGGAGCCTCTATGATATTATAGAACGACATTTTTGTCATGGTGAAACCATCGTATGCGGCTGTGTTTGGAAACACCACACCAAAATCGATAGTCTCATCAACATGACCTAACTGAAGGACGGGGTTGTCATCACCATAAAATATCCAGCCGCCTTCAAAAGCAGGTTCTTCAGCGAAAAGCGTGACATTGTCAACATAGTATGAGTCTTCATACATAGCCTCATCACCCATTCTGTTATAAACCCACTTATATGTATGCTCACCAGCCGAGATATTATACTGTTTCATCTCCCAGTCTTTCACCCCGTAAATCATACATTTAAACTCGTCGTCAATAAAGAACTGCCCATAATCATAGCCATAATAATAACTGTCGCCACATGATATCCTATGATGGAAACTCATAATTCCATCAAATGGCACATCAACTGTAATCTCAATGGAAGAAGCACCCGCACCTTCAAAATCACCTGATTTCATCGCAAACGAACCTTCAAAAGGGTTATTATCAGAGATGACCCAAGGGTGTTCAGATGTGTTATTCCATTCATTTTGAGTAAAATCACCCGTCTCAAAGTCTTCATATTGCTGGGCAAATAAAGATTGTGACGATAACAAAGCAAAAAAGAATAAAAACGATAAATACCTTTTCATAATAGAAAGAAAAAGAGTTGAAGGGACAGAATCCCAACAACTCATAAGATTTTAATTTACAATAAGTTTCTTAGTGGTTTTGTTGTTAATTGTAACAAAATAAATTCCAGGCTCAAAGTCTTCTGTACGGATAAATGTCTCAACGCCATCAACATCTTGGTTGAAGACCACTTGTCCTACCATATTAATAATCTTGACATTATTAATATTTTCTCCGGCGACTCTTACGTAGGCGTCAGCAGGGTTTGGAGAGACAGACAATCCGGTGACAGAGTTATCATCGATGCCGTCGGTTAAAGTAACAAACGAGATAATAGTTGTCTCGCCCCATTCACCTTCCGAGTTTTGTCCGGAGGAGATAGCGTAATATTCTGTAGCCTCATCTAAATCAGACCATACCCAGTCATCAACGTCGTAGAGAGGGTAGCCATTTCCACGGATAATTTCGACAGCCTGTTCCTCGCCTATCTCGTTAAAATAGTTTGCTGTGATAAGTCCGTAGAAATAAACTGCTGTCTCTTCGTTAGGAGTAGCAATCATTCTTACAGAAGAGGAAGTAATTTCCTGAGCTTCGAGAGCCACGACGGAAGTGCCGGAGCCGCCTTGTTGAGCTGTAGTCGCCAATGCGGTCACAAGTTCCTGTTGTTCATCGCCAATCTTCGGGAGGACGTAAATTGTGTATTCTGTGTCAGGAACCATATCCGTCCATGTGTAAGTCGTGGTTTCACTACTCTCAATACCCCACATAACAACAAGTTCACCAACTGACACCTGCATCATCTGCGACCACATCTCCATTTCTGAGGCTGTGCTAATCATATAATAATAAGAGGTGCATTCATCAGATTTTTTAAATGTAGCGGTAACGGTGCTTGTCGTTGTAGAGATATCGGTTATCTCAACGAGTGTGCCGCCGGAGGTATTGCAATCGTGCTGCTGAATACCGAAAGGAGCAGCAATATTGACAATTGTCATAGCATCATTAATAGGCCAGATGTCGTTGACAACGATACGATGGTCAGGAGCGATAATGATACAAGTAGGATAATATTCGATTCCATAATCGCTACAAATCTGAGAACCAATGCTTGAGGTGCCTATTGTAGGATATTCGACACCATACTGTTCACACCAGTTAAGACAAACCTGATCGTTATCGCTTGGGGTAATTTCCATGAAGAAGATTTCGTTCTGGTTGCAGCCGAGCAACTCGTATGCCTCAACGACTCTCGGGCAGGCTTGTTGGCAAGGACCGCAGCTTGTAAAGAAGAAATCAATCAACACATATTGGCCACCATCGAGAATCTCAAACAGGTTAATCTCTGTTCCGTGGCAGTCGGTTGCAGTGAAGTCAACAGCGTTAGTAAGAGGGCATTGCGCGAAGACATTGACACCCATCACCAAAGCAAACATAATAGTAAACAATTTTTTCATAAGCATTAAAATTAAGAGTTTAACATATTAAAATAATGCTGTAAAAGTATTAAAAATTCTGAAACAAAAAATATCTTTTATCAAAAAAAAACAAGCCGTGGCAGCAATATAATAATTTTGTATTTTTGCAGCCAGAATGGAAGAGAAAAAACCGAGAAGACGTGATAAGATAATCAAAGGATTTTCAAAGCTTCTGAAGGAGGATAAGTTAAAAGCCGTATCAGAATACATTGAGAATCCGGGGGAGTTTATTGCCTTATTGAAGGGATTCTGGTATTCTGACACAGAGAAGCAGAAGCAGTTTGACGAGTTCAGTGAGAACACCATCTCGAACTTCCATATTCCGTACGGGGTGTCGCCCAACGTCATTATCAACGGTAAGATATACATGGTGCCAATGGTGATAGAGGAGAGCAGCGTTGTAGCGGCGGCATCAGCGGCGGCAAAATTCTGGGGTGACCGTGGAGGATTCCATGCAGAAATCATTGACACACAGAAAGTAGGGCAAGTACACTTCAGCTATGGAGGAGACAAACAGCTGTTGTACGACTCCATGACCGAGATAAAGACCTTATTAAGGGAGTCGGTGAAGGAAATGACCAGCAAGATGGAGAAGCGCGGAGGTGGAATCATTGACATTCAGTTAATTGACTTTACTGACAAGATAAAAGACTATTACCAGTTAAGGGTCACGTTCAACACCTGCGACTCCATGGGTGCGAACTTCATCAACAGCATACTTGAGTCGTTCGCCCACACTCTACAGGAATATTTTGCGGCCAAGAACGAGAACATAGAGATAATAATGTCAATATTATCTAACTACACTCCCCTATGCAGGGTTAAGACATGGGTGGAATGCACAGTAGATCAACTTGACAACATTGACAAAAACCTTGACGGGCTTGCTTTTGCGCAGAAGTTCAAGAAGGCTGTTGACATAGCGCACATTGACGAGTATCGTGCTACCACACATAATAAAGGTATATACAACGGCATTGACGCTGTAGTGATAGCCACGGGCAATGACTTCCGTGCCACCGAGGCCGCAGGGCACGCCTACGCCTCAAGGAACGGCACGTATGAGTCATTATCATATTGCGATGTCAAGGACGGCAATTTCAAGTTCACCCTCGAAGTGCCTATTGCCCTCGGCACCATCGGCGGACTCACAAGCCTCCACCCATTAGCAAAACAGTCGCTCAACCTGCTTGGCAACCCTTCTGCACCAGAGCTTATGACGATAGCCGCCACCATGGGACTCGCCAACAACTACGCCGCCGTCAAGTCTCTGATAACAAAAGGAATACAACAAGGACACATGAAAATGCACCTTGCCAACATTCTTAACTCACTCAATGCGAATGAGGAAGAGAAACATGCTGCAAACGAGCATTTCAAAGACATCACCGTGTCACACTCCGGAGTAGAGGAGTTCATCAAGCATTATAGGGATAAGAAATGAAGACCTACCGCGCCAACGGAAAGCTCCTTCTGACAGGAGAATACCTTGTTCTACAAGGCGCAAAAGCCTTAGCTCTGCCTCTAAGACTTGGACAGACAATGCGGAGCGATGTCCTTGAGATAAAAAACGGGATAATACATTGGGACGCTATGACTACCAAAGGATTATGGTTCACTGCCATGCTTGACAAACATGACTTCTCGGTACGTTGTTCCGATGACATCTCAAAAGCTGAGACCTTGAGCAACATCTTCAGGGTATTAAAGACGCTAAACCCCGGCATTCTTGAGGAAGATAACGACTACGCCTTCACCACGAGGCTTGAGGCCGACTCCCAATGGGGCTTGGGCAGCAGCTCCACACTCATCTCCCTGTTATCACAATGGGCAGGCGTTGACCCATATCAGGTGCTTCGTGAGACATTCGGAGGCTCAGGATACGACATTGCATGTGCAACAGCCTCAAAACCAATAATATACCAGGTAACAGATAATAATCCCATTGTTAAAGATACTGATTTCTGCCCAACATTCATCGACAATCTGTACTTTGTGTATCAAGGGCATAAGCAGTTCTCCGGCAAAGAGGTAAAAAGCTTCAAGGAGAGAGCGAGAGTTTCAGACTTCAGCAAGGAAAAAAGGGAGATAAGCGAGATTACCGAGACAATAGTGTCGGGCACTACGTTCGAGGATTTCTGCTCTCTTTTAGATAGACATGAGGAGATAATAAGCCGGTGTATCGGAAGGAAACCTTTGAAAACCAACTACCCAGACTTCCATGGGACGATAAAGTCGTTAGGAGCATGGGGCGGAGATTTCTTCTTGGCAGCCACCGAGATGCCATATAAAGAGGTGTCAAACTATTTCAACAAGAGAAGATTTGACGTGATTTTCAAGTATAATGACTTGGTTATCAAGTGATTTGTAAGTTTAGAATATTTTTTTCGACAAAATAGACAATTATTTTCAGAAATATTTTGTATAATTGCATATTCATAATTTTGAAGAAAAAATAATAGATGAAAAGAGCAAAACACATCTTAACCATCTCATTATTATTGAGTTTGCTATTTGGATTCCAGATGATTTCATTTGCTGGGCAATCTAATAATGAGGAGCAGAAGGAAACTGAAAAAGAGAAGTTCAATGCAGGCGACATGATATTTGAGCATCTTCTCGACTCATATCAGTGGCACATCTGCACATGGAAAGGTCACCATATAGGAATAAACCTACCTATTATAATATTTAACGAGGGAAGGTTTTACACATTTTCATCGAAAGTGTTCCATCATGACGACAAGTATGTGACAGCCAACAAAAAGACTGGAGAGGACATCACCTTCACTATTCCAAAGGAGGGTAAATATAAGAACAAGGTAGTGATAATGAACGAGGATGGAACAGTGACTCGCCCCATTGACATCTCAATAACCAAGAACGTCTTCGGATTGTTCGTCTCATGCACAATAATTGTAGTGTTGTTCCTCATTGTCGCGAAACAATATCGGAAACGAGGCGAGAAGGCTCCGAAGGGGCTACAGTCGCTATTCGAGATGCTAATATGCTTTGTGAGGGACGACATTGCGAAGAAGTCGATAAGCGAGAAGCATGTTGACAGGTATGTACCTTATTTAATAACGGTGTTTTTCTTTATCTTCATCAACAACCTATTAGGGTTGGTGCCATTTTTCCCGTTCGGGGCTAATCTGACGGGCAACATCGCTATAACGTTAGTATTAGCGTTATTCACATTCTTCATCACGAATATTTTCGGCAACAAGGAATATTTCGAGGACATCTTCAACACACCGGGAGTGCCGTGGTTCTTAAAGTTACCAATCCCGTTAATGCCAATCATCGAGCTTGTCGGCTGTTTCACCAAGCCTTTTGTGTTGGCGATACGACTTTTTGCTAACATCACGGCGGGGCATATAGTTGTGTTAGGATTCATAAGCCTGATATTCGTCTTAGCGGAAATCAGTGCTGCGGCAGGCGGTGCGATGTCGGTATTATCGTTGATACTTGCGATATTCGTTGACGTGCTCGAACTATTAGTCGCATACATTCAGGCATACGTGTTCACACTGCTGTCAGCATTATATTTTGGAATGGCGAGCAAGGAGCACGGGCATTAAGACAAAGGAATAAACAAACTCATTTAATAACAATTAAAATTAAAAGTTATGTCATTATTAGTCATGTTACAAGAAGTAGCTCAAGCAGTTATCGATTTAGCGCCACTTGCTAAGTTGGGAGCCGGCTTAGCTGCAAGTATCGCCACAATAGGTGCAGCGATGGGTATCGGCAAAATCGGCAGCAGCGCATTGGAGTCAATGGCACGTCAGCCTGAGGCCGCCGGTAGCATTCAGACCAGCATGATCATTGCAGCAGCTTTGATCGAAGGTGTTTCATTCTTCGCATTGGTCGTCTGCTTGCTTATCGCACTTTAAAAAGCGAAACATCTCAGGTTGCAACGGTTGGTTGTAACCTGGGATTAACCTGAAAAAAAAATTAACAGCAATATGGAACTTATTTCACCTGATTTCGGTTTGATATTTTGGATGACGCTCGCATTTGCGGTAGTGTTCTTCATCTTAGCGAAATTCGCTTTCCCTGTGATAGGCGGAATGTTAAAGAAGCGTGAGCAGAAGATAACAGAGGCTCTCGAACAGGCAGAACGCACACACGAGGAGATGAAGAAGCTTCAGGCAGACAACGAGGTGCTTCTCCAGAAGGCTCGCGAGGAAAGGGACAGCATGCTTAACGAGGCGCGCCAATATCGCGACAAGATAATAGAAGACGCCAAGGCAAAAGCCACCGAAGAGACTAACCGGATTGTTGAAGCAGCTAAAGAAACAATAGAGAACGAGCGCAAGGCTGTGATGACAGACATCAAGAATGAGATAGCGAACATTTCTATCAAGGTGGCAGAAAAGATTCTTGAGAAAGAGATAGCGAAAGATGACGCCCAGATGGAATATATCTCAAAGATAATCAAAGAGATAGAAAAAGATTAAATAAAGATAGTATGAAAGACACCCTATTAGTACGCCGTTATGCCAAGGCATTCCTTGATTACGCCATCAACAACAATATGGCTGACGAAGGGCTTGCCGACCTTGAGCTTGTCACCGACACTCTCAAAGAGAACCGCGAGTTGCGTTACATACTATCGGAGCCGTTTATTTCAACAACACACAAGAACAATATAGTAAGAAAGATTTTTGGAGGCAAGATATCCGACAACTCCATCAAGTTCATGGAGATGATAATTGAGAAGAAACGCACCGAAATCTTTAGCGATATTTTCGAGTCATACAGAGAGTTATATCTGGAACACAATAACATAGCTATTGTGACAATAACAACGGCAGTCGAGATTGACGAGGAGACGCAGCGTAAGCTCTTACACTTTGTAGATGGACGCACCAAAGGAGAGGTAAGGGTGAGAAACAAGATTGACAAAGGAATCATAGGCGGATTCATCATCAACTATCTTGATTACCAATATGATGCCAGCATAAAGACCAAATTAAAGAATTTGGAGAGGGTATTTACAAACAACTTATACGTCAAAGGATATTAAACAAAAAGAGATATGGGAACAATAAAACCCGCTGAGATATCAGCAATACTTCTTGATGAGCTGACCAACTTTGATAACAAGTCGTCGTTAGATGTCAAGGGAACAGTGCTAAACGTCGGAGACGGTGTTGCGCGAGTTTATGGCATGAGGGACGCAGAAGCGGGCGAGCTTGTCGAGTTCGAGAAGAACGGTGTGATGGGAATAGTGCTGAACCTCGAGGAAGACAACGTGGGTGTGGTGCTTCTTGACGATGCCAGCGACATCAACGAGGGTGACACAGTAGTATGTACCCACCGTATCGCCTCTGTAAAGGTTGGAGAGGGACTGCTCGGCCGTGTCATCGACACCTTGGGAAACCCTATCGATGGCAAGGGTGAGATAAAGGGAGAGACGGTGGATATGCCTCTCGAGCGCAAGGCTCCGGGAGTAATATTCCGCAAGCCCGTCGATGAGCCGTTACAGACCGGCATCAAGGCTGTCGATGCGATGATTCCTATAGGAAGAGGGCAACGCGAGCTTATCATCGGCGACCGCCAGACAGGAAAGACCGCGATAGCGATAGACACAATCATCAACCAGAAGGAGTTCTACGAGAAAGGCGAACCGGTGTATTGTATTTATGTCGCTATCGGACAGAAAGGCTCGACAGTGGCAAACATAGTGCAGAACCTTGAAGACCACGGCGCGCTGCCATACACAATAGTCGTTGCCGCTACAGCATCTGACGCTGCTGCAATGCAGTATTACGCACCTTTCGCTGGAGCAGCCATAGGCGAATATTTCAGAGACACGGGCAGAGCCGCCCTTATCATTTATGACGACCTGTCGAAACAGGCTGTAGCTTATAGGGAGGTCTCTCTGCTTCTCCGCCGCCCACCAGGACGTGAAGCATATCCCGGCGACGTGTTCTATCTGCACTCCCGCCTCCTCGAAAGAGCAGCTAAGATTATCAACAATGATGAAATAGCAGCTAAGATGAACGACCTGCCAGAATGCCTGAAAGGAAAGGTAAAAGGCGGCGGCTCACTCACTGCTCTACCTATCATTGAGACACAAGCAGGCGACGTCTCGGCATATATCCCGACAAACGTCATCTCTATCACCGACGGACAGATATTCCTTGAGACAAACCTATTCAACGCCGGTATCAGACCTGCTATCAATGTCGGTATCTCAGTGTCCCGCGTCGGTGGTAAAGCACAGATAAAGTCAATGAAGAAAGTCGCTGGAACACTTAAACTTGACCAAGCACAATTCCGCGAGTTGGAAGCATTCTCCAAGTTCGGCTCCGACCTCGACCCAGCAACACAAGCAGTGCTCGACAAAGGACGACGTAATGTGCAGATACTTATCCAACCACAGTCTTCTCCTTTAAAAGTAGAAGAGGAAATCGCTATAATATTCTGCGGAGTAAACAACCTTTTAAGAAAACTCCAGACAAACCAAATAGCAGAGTTCCAAACAAAATACCTCGACGTGTTGAACAGCACTCATAAAGACGTTATGGACGCCCTGAAAGCCGGACAATACAACGACGAAATAACTAAGGTGTTGAAAGACACCGCAGAAGACGTCGTATCAACGATGATAAATAAACAATAAATAATATGGCAAACCTCAAAGAAGTCAGAACAAGAATCAACTCTGTGAACTCTACAATGCAGATAACATCAGCAATGAAGATGGTATCCGCATCGAAACTACGTAAATCACAGTCTGCAATAACATCGCTACGCCCTTATGCCTCAAAGCTGAAGGAGATAATGCAGGACCTGTCTTCTTCTTTGCTCACATCATCGGAAAGCGTTTATGCTAAAAAACATAAAGATAATGCCGAAGACGAGAAGATTCTCATTATTCCAGTAGCATCAAACAAGGGATTATGCGGAATCTTCAACGGAAACATCATTCGCGAGACGATTCGTTTCGTCAATGATGAATGCCGCATACAACTCGAAAAAGGCAATGTCGATATCTTGTGCATAAGCAAAAAAGTAGAGGAAGCACTGAAATTCAAGAAGATAACAACGATAGGCAACGAGAACTCCCTTCTTGACAACCTTTCGTATGACAATATTCTTCCTTTTGCAGAACGACTGATGAGCGACTTCTCAAATGAGAAATATGACCGTATCATATTTATTTACAATCAGTTTAAAAACGCCGGCAGCCAGATAATGGTTCATGAACAATTCCTGCCAATAGTATCAGAAGAGTCTAATGATGATAATCATTCCACAAGTGAGATAGAATATATCTTCCAACCTTCTAAAGAAGAAATACTGAAATCGCTGATTCCTAAGTCATTGAAACTGCAAGTCTATAAAATACTTCTTGACAGCTTCACCTCAGAACATGGAGCAAGAATGGTTTCAATGACAAAGGCAACTGATAATGCAAGCGAATTGCTTAAGGAACTTAACCGCTCGTACAACAAAGCACGCCAATCAACAATCACTAACGAGATTATTGAAATCGTTAGCGGTGCAGACGCTTTATAATAGCACATTACTCTTTTTCATCATGTAGAGGCACATCTCGTGTCTCTACTTTTTAATAGTTTTCAATATGTTATACTTATCAAGAATAAAATCCACGCAAGACCAATATTTAGCGCCTTTGATTGAGCTTTTTGAGAAATCATTTCCAAAAAACGAAAGAAGAGAAAATGAAAAAATATTCTCTCTATTAGAGAGCTCCGACATTATGTCGTTCAATGCAATTATCAACGATGGCAAGCTCTCCGGATTATTAGTCTATTGGGACCTCGACAAGTTTTACTATATTGAATATCTTGCTGTCTTTCCAGAGATGAGGAACCAGAAAATTGGGGAGAAGACGCTTTCCGAGTTAAAGAGGCTCACATCTCCTAAAGCGTTACTGCTTGAGTCAGAGCCTATTAGCGATGAGTTGACCGAGAGACGGATAAATTTCTATTTACGAAACGGGTTCACTATCCTCGACAAGGAATATATACAGCCGCCATACATCAAAGGAGGAGAAGGCCTGCCGCTCTGGATTCTTGGAACAAACAGCGAGCCGGAACAAACAGAATCATACATCTCAAAAATCAAGAACGAGATATATTTGAAACACTATCAATAACATTTCGTTAAAAAAGTACAATCATTGAACAGAACAAAAAGAACAATTGTTAAAAAGCATAAACATAAACTTATAATATCATGAAAGCAAGAAGTATATTCGCAGTCATTATGTTAATGACGTTAATTACGACGAAGGCGGTGGCTTGCACAGGCATCACGTTGAAGACGACAGACGGCTCGACAGTAGCGGCACGCACTATCGAATGGGCAGGCAACGATTTAGAGAGCAAGTACGCTATTGTGCCACGAGGCTATTCACAACGCTCATTCACTCCAAGCGGAGAGAAGGACGGCATGCTGTTCACTGCGCGTTACGGTTATGTAGGCCTTGCAGTTCAACAAGCAGAGTTTGTTGTTGAAGGCATCAACGAGGCGGGTTTATCGGCAGGATTGTTCTATTTCCCGGCTTACGGTGAGTACGAGGCTTATTCTGCTGACAAGAAAGAGACGACGGTGAGCGACCTTCAATTAGTATCTTGGATGCTAAGTAATTTCAAGAGCATCGATGAGATAAAGGCAGCCATTGGAGGAATACATATTGTTACCATCGACCCAAGAGGATCGACAGTGCATTGGCGCATCACCGAAGAGAGCGGCAGACAAGTGGTGTTAGAAATCATCAACAAAGAGATAGTGTTTTATGAGAACACTCTTGGAGTACTAACCAATTCTCCCTCATTCGATTGGCACATCACCAACCTGAACAATTACGTCAACCTGTTCTCCGGGCCCATCACACAGCGCAAGGTCGGGGATTTAGAGTTGACAGCATTCGGCGGTGGCGGTGGCATGCACGGCATTCCCGGCGATATGACACCACCTTCAAGGTTTGTGCGCGCAGCATTCTTCCAAGCCACAGCCCCACGACAAGAGACAACGACAAAAGCCGTAGTCCAAGCCTTCCATATCTTAAATAATTTTGACATCCCGACAGGAATACAATTTGCTGAAGGACAACCGGTTCCCGACATACCAAGTGCGACACAATGGACTGTGGCATCGGATATTGCGAATCGCCGCATCTATTATAGGACAATGTATAACAGCAACATACGCTGTTTCGACCTCAACAGCATCGACTTTAAGAAGGTGAAATACCAATCCGGTCCGTTAGATGCAGTAAAGGACCAGCCAATAGAGATGGTGAAAGTTAAATAAAGTTAAGATGATGAGTTAAATAATATTCACAACAAATAAACAGAAAACAGACTGCGGGGCGCATATATGCGCCCCGCAGTCTGTTATTACTAACACTTTAAGTATCAGAAATAACACATTAAAAAAATATACTATCAATCTTCAAAGGCGGTACATATTTTTGTATTTTTGCACGCTAAAAATTCATTATATGAAAAAGAAATTATCTTTTCTTTATTTATTAGTTCCACTCCTTTGCATGATGCCTTTTGTTACAGCCCCAATGGCGTTATTCTGCGGTATCTTATTTGCTTTCCTCAAAATCGAGAAACCCTTCGACTTTAAAAAATACTCATCACCATTACTTCAATATAGTGTTGTCCTCATGGGATTTGGCATGAGCCTGAAACAAGTCATCGAGGTGTCGTCAAAGGGAATAGTCCTTACTGCGTGTTCAGTTTTCTTAGTGTTCCTTTTTGGAATGCTTCTCGGCAAACTCCTGAAAGTAGATAAGAACACCACTATCCTCATCAGCTCCGGCACTGCAATATGTGGAGGAAGTGCTATTGCGGCCGTGTCACCAATAATTAATGCCAAAGACAACCAGATTTCATTTGCGTTAACAGTAGTGTTTGTGTTGAATGCCATTGCGTTGTTTATCTTCCCTCCTATTGGTCATGCGTTGAATATGAGCGAGATAAACTTCGGATATTGGTCTGCGATAGCGATTCACGACACATCATCGGTGGTGGGAGCAGGCGCAGCATACGGTAACGACGCATTAGAGGTGGCAGTAGCCGTCAAACTCGCAAGGACACTATGGATTATTCCGCTGTCGTTCCTTATCCTCTTCCTCAACAGGAAAAACGACGCCGTGAAAGGCAAAGTAAAGATTCCGTGGTTTATCCTCTACTTCATCATCGCAATACTCATTGCCGGTTTCATTCCACAAGGTGCTCCAATATATAAGGAATTATCCTTCCTCGGCCGACGCGGCATGGTTGTCGCCCTCTTCCTAATAGGTAGCGGATTCTCATTCGATGACCTTAAAAAAGCCGGCGCGAAATCATTCCTGCTCGGAATACTCCTCTGGATAATTATCGCCGTTGGGACGTTTATGTTCTTCATGGGTTAGATATATTTCACATTAGTTATTTTATTCCTCGACAGAGTGTCTTCTGCCGAGGTTCTTTATTTAATGTAACCTTATTACGTCTCCGCAAACAAGCTCTTATAGCCCCAAAATCATCTTGATTATCAATCCATTATTTAATAGTACCTTTCGCACTTTTAACATAAAAGCAAGACTAATATCATTCAGCAAGCGAAAGAAAAGTTTAGATTAATAATTATTAAGAAATAAGTTATCTTTGCAGCATCACTTTTATTAAAAAGAAGTAACAAATTCATTATGCCCGACCGTCTCACACCAGAGCAACGACATCTTTGTATGTCACACAACAAAAGCCGCGACACCAAGCCGGAGCTGTTAGTACGAAAATGGCTTTGGAGAAATGGTTATCGTTACCGATTGAATGTCAATGGCGTGCCAGGGAAACCAGACATTGTAATGCGCCGTTATCGAACAGCGATTTTCGTAAATGGTTGTTTCTGGCATGGACATGAAGGCTGCAAGATGTTCAGAATGCCTCAGAAGAACGGCGATTTCTGGGAAAAGAAAATTAATCGAAATAGAGAACGTGACAGAAAAAACAAGAAGACACTCGAAGATAACGGATGGCAGGTTATTGTGATATGGGAATGTGAATTGACAACCAATAAATTAGAGCAAACGATGCGTAAGGTGGAATTACAACTCCAACAATATTCCTTACAGGTATTCTGTGCCAAGCCTTATTCAATTCCACAAGAAGAAGACTATTTATACGCAGCCGAAGATTGGAGAGAATACGAATTGTAAAGTGTTAATAATCTTTTTCGCAACCCCTCCCCTTTTCATAAAAAAATTTTCAGACGGACTCAAAAAAAACTCAAATTCAAGAAGAAAATAGCTCGATAAGAGGCATTATTCACAATTAAAGAGAAATATTTCTGGCATTTTCGGAATGATTTTACGCGCTAAAACAAGGAGTTTCTACGAAAAAATATCACTTTTTTCAACTAAAAAAAGACGTTTTCGATGGCGTAAATCAAGAAGATATGAGCATTATTTTGTAAAAAGGCACAAAAAGAAAAAGGTTAAAATATTGATTAACAATATTCTAACCTAAAAGAATCGTACCCCAGCTGGGAATCGAACCCAAATCTAAAGTTTAGGAAACTTCCATTCTATCCGTTGAACTACCGGGGCTTAATTCGCTGCAAATATACGAAATTTTTAAACATTTTACATTTATATTTGCTAATTATGTAAATTTGTGCGGTTTTTCAAAAAAGAGAAAAATATTTGTTATGATTCAAGTTTATAACTATATTGCTGATCTTCAATCATTTCTGAAGTCAAAGCGTGATTCAGGTTATACAGTAGGCTTAGTTCCTACCATGGGAGCACTGCACAACGGTCATCTTTCTTTAATAAAGAGGGCAAAAAAAGAGAACGATATTGTGGTTGCGAGTGTATTTGTAAACCCTGTACAGTTCAATAATCCTGTTGATCTTGAGAAATATCCGCGTACACCTGAAAAAGATGTTGCGTTGCTTGACGGTGCAGGATGCGATGCGGTCTTCATGCCGTCAGTAGAAGAGATGTATCCGACAAAGGTTGAGGAGCATTACGATTTTGGAGAGATTGAGCGTGTGATGGAAGGCGCTTGCAGGCCGGGACATTTCAATGGTGTCGCCATTGTAGTACGCAAACTTTTCGATATTGTGCAGCCAGACAGAGCCTATTTCGGAGAGAAAGATTTTCAACAACAAGCCATTATCCGCAAATTAGTTAATGACTACAACATCAAACTCCAGATTGTGCCTTGCGACATTGTACGAGAAGAAGATGGCCTTGCTATGAGCTCTCGTAACATGCGCCTTAGCAGTGACGAAAGAGCAGTTGCACCATTGATTTACAAAACGTTACAGGACAGCGTAGCCAGATACAAGACCATGAGTCCTGATGAGTTGAAACAATACACACTAAACAAATATTCTGAGATAAAAGAATTTGAAGTAGAATACGTTGAGATTGCAGATGAGACGACACTACAAAGCGTTAAGAACTGGAATGAGAGTGAACATGCGCGCATTTTCGTCGCCTTGCAATTAGGTCAAGTTCGTTTAATTGACAATTTGAGAATTTATTAAGATGTATATCGAAGTAATGAAATCTAAAATCCACCGTGCAACGGTAACACAGGCGGATTTGAACTATATCGGCAGCATCACCATTGACGAAGACCTGATGGACGCTGTAAATATCATTGAGAATGAGAAGGTTGACATTTACGATGTCACAAACGGAAATCGTCTTCACACCTATGCCATAAAAGGGAAACGAGGCAGCGGCATCATCGGCATCAATGGTGCAGCGGCACATCTCGTGAAAGAAGGCGACATCGTGATAATCGCATCTTACTGCTCAATGGAATTTGAAGAAGCTAAAAAACATAAACCGTACATTATTTTCCCGGACAAAGACAATAAGATTTGAGTAAAAAAGTATCAAAAGCCATCAGCTACATCGTCTTCCTTATGATAGGAATAACGTTGTTATGGTTCAGTTTCCGTAATATCGATTTGTCACAACTGATGACAGATATTATGGGAGCGAGATACTCTTGGATGCTCGCAAGTCTCGCATGTTTGGCTATATCGTTGTTTTTCAGAGCCTTGAGATGGAATCTACAGATTAAGGCTCTCGGTTTCAAGCCCAAAGCCTTCACAACATTCGGAGCAGTGCTGATAGCCTACCTTGCAAATTGTATCTTCCCACGACTCGGAGAGGTTGTGCGGTGCAGCGTCTTGAAAAGAAAAGACGGCATCCCTTTTGACAAATCTTTCGGTTCTGTTATTTCGGAACGCATCATCGACCTGTTGGTACTCTTCATCTTAGCATTCCTCGTCATCGCCCTGCAATGGAAACTGTTAGGCCGCCTCATAACCTCGTGGTTTGTTCCATTATTTGAAAAAATCACGAGTAACATCTGGCAAGGCGTTATACTTATTGCGATACTCTTAGCTATGATATTCACAATCATAGTATTATGTAAGAGAAGCAAGAAGATAATGTCAATCTGGAACGGGTTCCTTGAAGGCTTGAAAAGCATTGTCACCATGAAAGACAAATGGCGTTACATCATATATACAATAGGAGTGTGGGGATTTTACATAGTGATGACATGGCTTCCGTTTTATATGTTAGATGATACGTGCATCCTTGGATTCGTGGAGGCGGTGACACTCCTCGGCTTAGCGACGATGGGCGTTGTTGCACCTGTTCCCGGAGGCATAGGCACATATCATTTCATCACAATAACACTGTTAGGCGGATTCTACGGAATAACCGAACAGTCGGCAGGCTCATTCGCAGCAATAAACCATGGTTCACAAATGCTCTTTTACCTTGTCACCGGAATAATAGCATATTGCGTAATGTTTATTTTTAATAAGAAAAACTTGAATAACAAGAGTTATAATGAATCATCTCGAAAAAATACAAAACAAGATACTGAATAAAGATAATCTGGCAGAATGGGTTGCTGAATGCCGCGCCAAAGGAAGTAAGATAGTGTTCTCTAACGGATGCTTCGACATTCTTCACCGCGGACACGTAGAATATCTGGCAAAAGCAGCCAATTTCGGAGATGAGATGTTAATAGGGCTTAACACCGATGCGTCAGTGAAGAGGCTAAAAGGGCCATCACGACCAATAAACGATGAATATGCGAGAGCAATAGTGTTAGCGGGACTTGAATTTGTAAGCGCAGTGGTATTATTCGATGAGGACACACCTTATAATCTGATTAAGGCGGTACAACCGGATGTATTAGTGAAAGGCAGCGACTACAAGCCAGAGGACATCGTTGGTTATGATATAGTTACAGCAAAGGGAGGAAGAGTCGAGACCATAGATTTCGTTGACGGATATTCAACAACGAGAACCATAGAGAAATCGAGGAACGCGTAAAAGCAGAATAGATAATTGATTATCAATAACACAAATGGCAACCTAAAAAAAACATCAGGTTGCCATAACTATATTTACAAATTACAAAGGCTACTATTTTAGTCAATCTGAAGCACTATACCTTTCAAGTAGGCACCTTCCGGGTGATAGATATTTATCGGATGGTCTTCCGGTTGAGAGAGCTGATAAAGAATCCTTGCCTTCCTACCCGTCTCAATTGCAGCAGCCATCACAACACTTTGGAACTGAGCCTTATCGACGGCTTGCGAGCAGCTGAAAGTGAAGAGAAGCCCACCTTTTTCAATCTTAGCAATAGCCTCCTTATTAATAAACTTATAGCCTTGGATACCACGATGCAGTGACTTATGATTCTTTGCAAACGCTGGAGGGTCAAGGATAATCATATCGAAAGTGTTAGGCTCCATATTTTGAAGGAAGTTCTTAGCATCGTCAGCGACACAAGGATTTTCATCTTTTGAGAAGCCATTGAGGGCGATATTATCCTCACAAATCTTGATAGCCTTTTTTGAAGAGTCAACGGAGACAACATTTTTTGCTCCACCATGCAAGGCAGTAACAGAGAAACCACCTGTATAACAGAAGGTGTTCAGGACTTTACGGCCATTAGCGAGGCGTCGCACAAGTTCACGGTTAGCACGTTGGTCGAGGAAGAACCCTGTTTTCTGCCCTTCTTCCCAATCGACGATGAATTTGGAGTCGTTTTCCAACACGAAATCTTCACATTTCTCACCGAAGAGATAGCCGTCATCGACAGCATCCTTACCCATTCGCTGCATTGCCTCACTGCTCTTATTATAGATAGCCTCGATACCCAAATCAGGGATCGCGTTGATGGCGTTTGCTATCGGCATAATATTCAGAGCCATACCTTCAGTCTGTGCCTGAATAACAGCAGTCTTGCCATAAATATCTACGATAAGTCCCGGCAGGTTGTCACCTTCAGAATGCACGAGACGGAAGCAATTAGTGTGCGCATTATTGATGAAACCCAAGGACTTACGAGTTTCAAAAGCAGCATTCAAACGCTGTTGCCAGAACATAGCACCGATTTTAGTGTTCTCGAACGACAACAGTTTCACAGCGATATTGCCGGCTTCACAAAAGCCTGTACCCAAGATCTCATCATTATCATTAACGACGGTGACAATATCGCCAGCCTGTAATTCCTTCTCAGCAGAGGCAATCGCGCCAGAGAAAATCCAAGGGTGAAAACGTTTTACAGCTTCATCTTTACCAGCATGAAGCTTAATAACCGGATATAACGGATTCATAATCAATTTATTAAATTTCTATTCATACAAATCAACAAATTCAAAAGTTTGAGCGTCTAAAAGGCCCTTGTCGCAAATTCTGAAACGAGGAATGACGAGTAAGGCCATGAAACCCATTGTCATGAAAGGAGCCGCAATCTTAGAACCGAATTTTTTGGCAAGAATATTAGCCTCCTTATATTTATTTGCGACCTCATAAACATCAGCGTCAGACATGAGGCCTGCAACAGGAAGCGGAATAAACACTTTCTCATCGGAGGAATAGGTAATCAATCCGCCTTTCGATGCAACTATCTGATTTACAGCAGCTGCCATATCCTCATCTGTACAACCCACAACGATGATATTATGGCTATCATGAGCAATACTCGATACGATAGCACCCTTCTTCAGCCCAACATTCTTAATAAAACCAACAACAGGTTTTGAAGGTTTATATCTATTAACAACTGCAATCTTTAAAATATCATTATCCACATCGCTCACCAAGTTCATTGAAGCGTCTTTGGAAGAAAGCGATACAGAAATCATATTTGTAACAAGTTGGTCTTCAATAATTTCGATAGCTCTAACATTCCTACCCTCGTCTTTTACGAAGAAATCGGCAGGTTTCACAGGTTCGGCAAAGAACTTATTAACACTATCAACATCAATACGTTTTAACAAAGATTTTCCATCAACGGCGACGTTAACTCCATCAATATAAGTCTGTAAGACATTGAAGTCCTTAAAGTTATCTATTACAATAAAATCGGCGGGGTCGTTTTTCTGAAGCATACCCACCTTTATATTATAGTGACGCACAGGAGTGAGGGTAGCAGCCCGGATAACATCTAAAGCATTATAGCCCATGCTGATAGCATGCCGTACCATGACATTAACATGACCATTCACCAAATCTTCCGGGTGATGGTCATCGGAGCAGAACATAATCTTTTCGGGGAAGAAATTGAAAAGAGGAAGAAGGTCATCCAAATTTCTTGCTGCGCTGCCGTGTCGTATCTGAATCAGCATTCCGCACTTAGCCTTCTGTAATGCCTCGTCCAAGGTAGTACATTCATGGTCGGTGGTGATTCCAGCGGCGGCATAGGCCTTAACGTCATCGCCACTCAACAAAGGAGCGTGACCATCGACAGGCTTCCCTTTGGATAGAGCCGATTCAATCTTCTTAAACACTTCAGAATCATGTGCTAACACTCCCGGAAAATTCATCATCTCACCAAGGAAATAAATATCGTCCATAGAGAGAAGCTGGTTAACCTCCTCGCTGCCAAGAACAGCACCGGAATTCTCAAACGAAGTGGCTGGAACACAACTTGGAGCGCCAAAGAAGAACTTAAAGGGCACTCGTTTACCATTGTCAACCATAAACCTAACGCCCTCAATACCAAGTACATTAGCTATCTCATGAGGGTCACAAATCGCGGCAACAGTACCATGTATGACAGCAATCCTCGCAAACTCTGATGGAACAACCATTGAGCTCTCTATATGGATATGAGAATCAATAAGTCCGGGCATAATAACACAGTTCTCATTGTTATCCTCCTCGAAAACGTCGGAAATCATACCATTCTCAACAACTACTGTACCTCTAAAAATCCTGTTAGAGACAACATCAACAATCTGTCCCTTGACCTTAATTGCACTCATTTTATTTTCCATGTTTCATCTAAATCAATATCCCAATTAGCTCTTATTTCAAAAACATCGTCATATAATATCACCTTCTCCGGTTGAAGTCCTTTATCCAGATTTCCCGGGCTCCAGACTCCATTCAAATCAGCATCGATAGTAGCCTTCAGCTTATATTTTCCCGGCTCAAGGTACAAAAAAGCCACTTTCTCAGATTCATTAACAATTTGTTTATCAACAACTTTATCCTTTTCGGTAATCAGCTCCACAATAACCTGACGCACGCCATCTTCGAGTTCAAGCGGGACAAAGATATTTCCATATTGCGACAATTCCCCGACCTTAAACTTCAGCCGTATCGTATCATTAGTCAAAAGATTCAAGCCAAAGAACACCGAGTCAGGGACGACGACCGAGTATTCACCCTCCGGTTCGAGAGGCCTGTCAAGACGAAATTTACACCCGAAATCATCAGCAGGCTTTAATGGGAATTCAAGCGTAACAGTATCTTTATCAGCGACAAACAAGATGTCACGAGTACAAACTCTTGTTATCGGCTCCGAGAAAGAAAGCATCAAAGGCTGTTCAGGCTTTAATTTTCCACCTTGTATATTATTATTTACCATGAGAGATTTCGTCACTTCATCTTTCGCCTTATTCTTCTTTGAGACCGACTTCCTTGGAACGAGGCAGAAATGAGTAGTATCGTTAATAAGAGTATCGTAATTTATTGATACCCAAAGGCTATCCTTATTTGGAGTAAAATACCACGACAAAGTATCCCTTCTTTCAGAAAAAACCGGGATAATGTTAAAAGTATCAGGCAGAGGTTCAATGACGCTAACACTCACATTATCAGCTGGATAACGGAACACAAATCGCAGGAGACCATCTTTAACAAGTTCTTTCTTAAACAACTTCTGAATCGAATCCTCTTGGATAAAGGACCTTATCTCGAAGCGAGGAGCTTCATTAAAAACCGGATGCGTATTCACGTTTAATGAATCCACGGAATCGTTCAAAACTATTTTATTATCAACAGAATACGGTCGTACCAATTCAGGATAGAATCCAATTTCCTCATTCGGAAAGTCATAGATAAGATTCGAGTTCCCATCTTTAAAAGCGAACAAAAGATACTGATTATCGGCGAGACCTGACAATTGGTAGTGCCCATCGCTATTTGTCTTTGCCAAATAGTCCGGTTGTTTCACACGGGGAAGGCTATTGACATTAACAGTATCATTATCAACCGAATACAGGGCGACGACAAAATTTGCGCAGGGTTTCAGCGAGGAAGCAGATACAACATCACCACTAAGAACCAGAGTATCGATAAGCGAACCAGTAGAAAAAACATAATCAATACCTTTGAAAACATTTCCTTCATGCAGGTCTTTAATAGCCTCTCCGAAATTTATCGAGTAGGTTGTCTCCTCCTTAAGAGGCTCTTTAATTTTGATAATCAGAGTCTTCCTATTAATTTGAAAATCCGGTTTCGTAGCAAGAGGCGGAGAGATAAGAATATTATCCGAAGGGTTATTCAGAGTTATGTATTCGTCAAAAGTAATAGAAATCGACTTACCATTGAAGCATGTCGAATTGTTCAGAGGCGAAGTCTCAACAACCACGGGAGGAACATTATCCTTAGGTCCACCGTTAGGAGTCACCACATTAGCGCAACGACATAATGACAAGGCCGATATAAAAATGACAAAATATTTTAAAACAGATTTCATGTCGCAAAAATAATAAAAAATTACCGCTTGTAAGAAAAATTCGTATCTTTGACAAGAAATTAAAACACATCAACTATGAGATTCAATTTACTATTCATTTTATTGTCGCTTGTGGTGGCGGCAAATGCTCAAAGCACAGAAGTATCTGGAAATCAAAGTGGTACATGGAACGGAAACATTACTATTGTCGGAGATGTAGTTATCCCTAACGGTGAAACCCTGACAATAGAACCGGGAACCAAAGTTATTTCCCAAGGATATTGGGGTATAATGGTGCAAGGAGCGATAAACGCACAAGGAGAACAAGACAACAATATCATTTTCACTGTTGCTGACACGACCGGTTTTTCTGACTACGAATCGGAAAGAGGCAGTTGGAAAGGGCTATGGATTTCCAAGTGCAAAGAACCTATTAGGTTTTCGTACTGCGATTTCTCATACGGCAAGACGATGCGCGATGAAGACGGAGGCGTAATAAGAATCAATTACACTGATGACATAGAGTTCAGCAACTGCATATTCCACAACAACATAACGAGAAGGAAGGGCGGTGCTATTTATGCGGAGAAATCCACTGTAAACATTCACGACTGCTTGGTATATGATAACAACGGGTATCCTTACGACGACTATTACATTTGGGGTGGCGGGTTTCAGTTCCACAACAGCGATGTCAAGATTCACAATGTGATATTCCATGACAACAACGCTTTTTCAGGATATGGAGGCGGAATGAGCATCGACAGTTGCAACCTTGAATTGTCGAACGCCATCTTCTACAACAACCATGCAACAAATGCAGGAGGACTTGGTATTCAACGCAGTGCACATCTTAGTGTAAAAGTGGCTAACATGCTTGCATACAACAACTGGGTCATTCATTACGGGGGAGCTATAGCGATGGCGACATCGAATCCAGAACTCAATAACATCACTTTAGTCAACAACTACTGCGGCGGTGGTGGCGGTGGCGGAATGCAGATGGCATTTGCTTCACAACCAACATTAAACAACTGTATCATCTACGGAAACCACGCCGGATTCTATGTCAACAAACAAGAGTTAGACTCAATTCATGAATATTATATGGGTTCTCAGATTTGGATTTGGGGTGAAGACTGCCTCCCGACGTTCAACAACGGCGACATTCAATACGGATTAGATTCAATCAACAACAGCCATCTTATCCCGGAAGGAAATTACAACAACATGATTGATTCCGACCCAATGTTCGTTGACGCTGAGAATCTGGACTATAGACTAAAATATGAAAGTCCTTGCGTCAACACGGGCATGGAAGAAATAAGCGGAATATTTGTATCAGAGACTGACTTAGCTGGAGCTCCAAGGATTTTCAACGACCGCATTGACATGGGCTGCTATGAATGGAACAACATAGGGTTGTTTGAGAATTATCAAAACAACAATGCCATCACGGTTTATCCAAACCCTGTCAATAAAAACAGCGTATGCCGATTTAACCTCAGCAAAGACAGCGATGTAGTGGTAAGAATACTGAATATGAGCGGAAAAGAAATTTATAAGAAAGAATACGGCATTTTAAGTCAGGGAGAGAACACTATTTCTCTTGGAACGGCGTTTGAGAACATCGAAGGAGACGGCGGCATTTATATGCTGATTATTTCAACACAAGACAACACATATATTAATAAGGTGGTTTATTAAGATGAACAATTTTATCTCAAGGAACAAGAACACTCTCGGCATCACGCTATGCGTCATTGCTTTCGCATTAATTACTTTGGTATATTTTTCTCCTATCATTCAAGGGAAACGGATAAAGCAGCACGACATTGAGATGTACCGTGGAATGCAGCAAGAAATCAATGATTTCAAGGATAAGACAGGTGAACAAAGTCTATGGACAAACTCGATGTTTGGAGGTATGCCTGCATGGAACATTAGTGTTTCACAAAACAGCAACCTCGTCACCTATATTAATAAGGTGCTTACATTAGGTTTTCCACACCCTATTGGAGCTGTGTTTGTCAGCATGTTAGGCTTTTTCATACTTTTACTTGTGCTTGACTGCAAGATATGGGTTAGTTTCATTGGAGCATTAGCGTACGGTTTCACTTCGTATCTTTTCATAATAATAGGAGCCGGGCATAACACCAAAGCTGTTGCGATGGCATATATGGCACCCGTCATTGCCGGTATCATATTGACTTACAAGGGGAAATACCTCTGGGGAGCAGTGTTAACCGCGATTGCCCTTGCCCTTGAGATAAGAGCCGGACATCTTCAAATCACATATTATCTGCTTCTTATTGTGGTCTGCCTTGTAATAGCGGAACTTATTGAAGCGATAAAGCAAAAGAAATATTCACATTTTCTTAAAGCGAGCGGGATACTCTCCATAGTGGCAGTCATTGCGATATTAACTTGTACCACAACGCTATACGCTAACTACGAGTTCGGGAAGGAGACAATGCGAGGGAAGCCGGTCCTTACCAAGAACGACAACAATCAGACCAAAGGCCTTGACCGTGACTATGTTACACAATGGAGTTACGGCATTGGAGAGACTTGGAGCCTGATGATACCAAATGTCAAGGGCGGAGCGTCGGCATATATCGGCAACAACAACGAGGCATTGGAAAGTGCGGACCAGCGTTTCCGTCCTATCATAGCGCAACAAAACGCTTATTGGGGCGACCAACCCGGAACGAGCGGCCCCGTGTATGTGGGAGCAATTATTTGTTTCCTCTTCGTCCTCGGACTCTTTATCGTAAAAGGCAAATACAAATGGGTACTTCTCGCTGCCACAATACTCTCGATATTACTCAGCTGGGGCAAGAACTTCATGGGATTCACTAACTTCTTCCTTGACTTCATACCCGGATACAACAAGTTCAGAGCCGTGTCAATGACCCTCGTTATCGCCGAGGTGTGTATGCCAATACTCGCATGCCTTGCTTTAGCAGAGATAATGCGGAATCCAGAGAACATCAAGAAAAACATTCATTATTTCTATATCTCATTAGCCCTTACCGCCGGCATCTGCCTCGTCTTTTACATCATGCCACAAACATTCTTCTCTTTCCTTAGCAAAAATGAAGCTCTTCAGTTCCAAGAGCTTAGCAAAGGAGCTGATGGCACGACATACAAACTTCTCGCCACACAGATTGAAAACGTGCGCATGACAATATTCCGTAAGGACGTCCTAAGAAGCCTGTTTTTCATCGTCCTCGCAGCTATTATCATACTTTTAGGAATAAAAGGAAAGATGAAGAACCAGTTCGTGTGCGCAAGCATCGCCGCCCTCGTACTTATCGATATGTTCGCCATTGACAAGAGATACCTCAACAATGACAACTTCATCGATAAGAGAAAATTCGAGAAGCCATTCACAATGAGCGAGATAGACAAGAAAATATTGTCAGACACAGACTTAGATTACCGCGTCATCAATCTTGCAACAAACACTTTCAACGATGCCAGCACATCATATTTCCATAAGTCAATAGGTGGGTATCATGGCGCTAAACTTCGTCGTTATCAAGATATTATAGATTATTATCTGACACAAAACGACAGCAATTTCTGGAAAGTGCTAAATATGTTAAACACAAAATATATCATTTATCCAAACAATAACAGGGCAACACTTTCTGAAAACCCGTCAGCTTTCGGGAATGCTTGGATAACGTCTGATATTAAATGGGTTACGACAGCCAACGAAGAGATTGAAGCAATAGCGACAACAGATGTTAAAAATGTTGCAATAGTTAATGAAGAATTTAGGGATATCGTTTCGAACTTCAAGCCATCACAAGCAGAAGGCACTATCAAGCTTACAAGTTATCGTCCTAACGAATTGAAATACAGCTTCAACTCACCAAAAGATGAGCTCGTGGTATTCTCTGAAATCTGGACAAAGAAAGGATGGACCATGCGCATTGATGGTGAGGAGAAACCATTATTCAGGTCGGATTACATATTAAGATGCGCCATCATTCCGGCGGGACAGCATGAGATAGTAATGCGTTATGAGCCAAGGATTTGGAAAGTCGGCAACACCATACAACTCATCTCATCATTATTATTAATCGCAGGATTAGCAGTTGCAATAGTCATCACTATTAGGTCAAAGAAAAAACAACATTGTTAATAACAATGAAACGAGTCCTGATAATCACTTATTATTGGCCGCCATCAGGAGGGTCAGGAGTTCAGAGATGGCTTAAGATGTCAAAATACCTTCCACAAAACGGTTGGAAGCCTGTGATTTACACCACTTCAGATGCTGAATATCCGGTTGAAGACGAGTCATTGGAAAAAGATGTCTCTCCTGAGACAGAAGTGATACGGCGCCCAATAGTTGAGCCGTACACTATATATAAGAGATTCATCGGTATAAAGAAAAACGACAAAGTCAAAGCAGGTTTCATCAACGAAGGGAAAGAAAAATCTTCATGGAAAGAAAACCTAAGCCTTTGGGCAAGAGGAAACCTCTTCATTCCCGACGCACGATGCCTATGGATAAAACCCTCAGTACGATTTCTGTCTAAGTACCTGAAAGAAAACCATATAGATGCCATCATCTCAACAGGACCACCACATTCGATGCACCTTATAGCAAGAGAATTACACAAAAAAACAAATATCCCATGGATTGCAGATTTCCGTGACCCTTGGACAGAAGTGTTTTATTTTAACTCGCTAAAACTATCGAAACGCAGCATACTGAAACATAAGAAACTTGAGAAACAAGTACTTACAGAGTCAAGCCACGTAGTCGCTGTAAGCTGGCATGAAGCCGAAGACCTAAAAAAACTCGGTGCTAACAAGGTGTCCGTTGTCACCAACGGGTTTGACGACGAATGTATTGGTTTTGAACAGAAATATTCAAAAAACGAAAAATTCGTAATCTCATACACGGGAGTATTTCTTCCAAACGAATCCTTTGTGATATGGGACGCGATAAAAGAACTTTGCGAAGAGAATGCTGATTTTCATAACGCATTAAGCATCAACTTGATAGGACATATCGATAACTCTGTCAGGAAGTATATCCACGAAAAAGGACTTGATGATAAATATAACAATGTGGAGTACGTTGAACACGAGAAAGCCCTTGAATATCAAAGGATGTCAGACCTACTTCTATTAATGGTGCCTATAGCGGAGAAAGCAGAAGCAATATTGACGGGCAAACTATTTGAGTACCTCGCCTCCGGAAGACCGATTTTAGCAGTAGCCCCCGTGAACGGCGACGTAGCAAAAGTGATTAAAGAAACTCATAGTGGCGTCACAATAAATTATGATGACAAGAAAATGATGAAAGAAGCCTTATCCGACTTTTATCAAAAATATTCTGAAAACCGACTCATTACAAGAGACACAAGCCTTGTCTATCATTATTCAAGGAAGAATCTTACAAAGGATTATGCGAAACTTCTGAACGATTTATTATAATGAAATCAAAAATCCTATTCATAGCGAACAATATTCCTACACCAACAAGGAATGCAAACGACGTCATCATAAAGATTGCGCAGGAGCTGACGAAATTTCACGACATCTCATTCCTGTTTCCTAAAGAATTCGCTCCTTTTCCAATAAATAAGCTGCCAAAATACAGGCATTTAAGCAATCTTGACAAAGCTTGGGAGACATCAGGATTTAATATCAACCCGATAAACTACATTCGCATTCCAGGATTACGACACGCTTTTTCATTAATAGGATTGTCAAGGCATAACATATCTAAATATTTAGAACACAACGGATTACCCACATTAGTCCATGCTCATTACCTACTTCCTGATGGATATTTGGCGTATATGATAAAGAAAGAATGGGGCATTCCTTACATTGTTTCAGTTAGAGGATCCGATATAAAATACTTGTCAGAGATGTACGCCAAAGGCATAAAAACCGACAGATATAAACAAGTGGTTGAGCACGCGTCAAAAATAATTACTCATAACGCCTACCAGAAACAATATATCGAACAACAATTCGATAAGGAATGCGAATTAATACCACATGGCGTTGAAAGAAGCTTTCTATGCAACAGGGAATTGAAAAAAGCTGATAATCAGATAATTGTAGCCTTTGTCGGTTCATTAATAAAACTTAAGAGAACATCATGGGTTATTGATGCGGTAAAAGAGTATAAAGGTGAAAAAACAGTAACATTATGGATAATAGGTGATGGCGAAGAGCGTCAACAGCTTGAGAATCAAGCAGATGACAACAAAAACATCATTTTTTGGGGTCAGCAGCCACATGAAAAAGTCAGTGAGTTGCTTAGACAAACAGACATCTTTGCAATGCCGAGTCAGAGGGAGACTTTCGGCCTTGTATATATCGAAGCGGCAGCTAACAAAAACGCAGTAATAGCCGTCAGAAACACTGGAGTGTGGGGAGTGCTCGAAGAAGATAAGGAGGCATGCTTTATCAGTGATTATGAATCATTTAGAAGTTCATTATACAATCTTATTGATAATGATGAGGCAAGAAACAAAATTGCGGAAAACGGTTTCGAGAAAACTCGTGACAGCCTCATCTGGGATAAGATTGCCGAAAAATACGAGCGCATATATCTACAAACCATTGATAACAAATAAATTACATACACATATAGAAAGACATACAAAAAAACGCACTCTTATTGACTTTCTTTTATTATCTTTGCGCTGAAACAGCAATATCATAACATTTCTGATTTCACCGGCAATAAAAACAAATTTTAGTCGTTCAACAAAACAAAAAACATGAGAAAATCTATACTTACAATATTTATCTCCTTGATAAACATTCTTTTATGTAATGCGCAACAAATTGGAGAATGGACAACGCACACACCCTGCATGACGGTAAAGAATGTAGATATTATGCACGATAAGATTTTTGCCGCTACTCCATACGATGTTTTTTATTACAACACTATCGATAACAGTATCAATCGGTTAACAAGGGTTAATGGACTTTCCGACTTTGGAGTAAGCATTCTTCGACACAGCCAGACATCGGACATAATATTTGTGGGATACAACAACACAAACATCGATATTATTGACAATCAAGGGAATATTACTAACATCCCGGACATTTTGAACAAGAACATTCTTGGCAACAAGACCATTAACAATGTTTATTTTCATGAAAGATATGCTTACGTCTGCTGCGGATTCGGAATTGTTGTTTTAGACCTCAAGCGGAATGAAGTAAAGGACACATACATTATTGGAGACAATGGTAGTTATTTAAATATCAATGACTTAACAATATTTGATGGAAAATATTATGCTGCCACATCGAATGGGGTGTATTATGCTGATGTTAACAGCACCAACCTTGCTGATTTCTCACAATGGACAAATGACATGACAATGATTTATCCATCAAGAAACTACTCACAGATAGAGACGTTTAATAATCAACTGATTGCGAATTATTCTGACAACACTAACGACACGGACACATTATATTCGTTCAATGGCAGCAAATGGGATTATTTTAATGATAATCAACACAATATCATCAGTGACTTACGTGCCACAAACGACAGAATCATCATCACGGAGAAGTATCAGAATATTAAAATAATTGACTCTGCCGGTGACATTATCACGGAATTTCAAGGTTATCAACCGTTGGCGGCGACATTTGATGCAGCAAGAGGCTGCTATTGGCTGGGTACAAATGCGAGTTCGCTGGTAAAGGTCCTACCAAACGGGGATAAAGATTATATTGTTCCAAGCGGACCATATTCAAACAAGGTCTTCAACCTCTATGCTTACGAGAACGACCTTTGGGTTGCATCGGGTGGATACACAAGTACATGGGCACCAACATGGAATCATGACGGATTATTTCATTATGATGGTAACAACTGGTCTTTCATAAACGGTTGGAACAATGCAGCGTTCGACACAGTCACCGATGTGACATGCGTGAGGGTAAATCCCGCAAAACCGAACATCATTTACGCCGGAACGTACTCAAAAGGACTCTTAGTGATTGAAAATAATAAGATAAAAAATATATACGACTACACTAACAGTTCATTAGGGAAGCACCTTCTTATTGACTTCACATTCATAACAGACATGGACTACGACTCGAACAACAATCTATGGATAGCAAACAGCGGCACCGACAACATGTTATCTGTCATGAGGACCGACGGGTCGTGGAAGTCGTACTATATCGGGACAGGAGGAGTAGATATTAGCAGGATGATGGTCGATAAGAACGACAACAAATGGATACTACATCGCGAAGGCATAATCACCTTATTTAACGGCAACCATAAGACAATATCAAACAGCAATGGGAAAGGCAACCTTCCGGGAAGCGCAAATTGCTTTGCAACTGATAACAACGGTACTGTGTGGGTAGGCACTAACGATGGTATAGGATTGTTCTATAATTCAAACAACATTTTAAATTCAAATACATACAACTGCTCCCAGATTCTCATTCCTCGTAACGATGGCTCAGGGCAGGCCGATTATCTGCTTTCAGGAGAAGAGGTACTTTGTATTGCCGTTGATGGAGGAAACAACATTTGGTTCGGGACAAACAATGGCGCGCTTCACACCACAAATGATGGTCAGACAACATTGCACCATTTTACTACAGAAAACAGCCCACTTCTTTCTAATACGGTGAAAAACATAACCATCGACTCTGATGGTAACGTATATTTTGCTACAGACAAAGGCATTATCTCGTACAAAGGCACTGCATCAAAAGGCGGCGACACCAATTCAAATGTTATTGTATATCCAAATCCTGTCAGGCCGGAATACAAAGGAGCCGTAGGTATCAAAGGATTAGTAAACAATGCTCTTGTAAAAATAACCACCACGAACGGTGATTTCGTCACTCACCTAAGAGCAGAAGGAGGTCAAGCGATATGGGATTGCAACGACATTAACGGGAGGAGAGTCGAACCCGGCATTTACCTGATTTTTGTAAGTGACAGCACTGGCAAAGAGACCTTTGCAACAAAGGTGCTCATCATGCGATAGTATGGACACAAGTGAAAAGACGAGAGCTATTGCATTAAAGGCTATACGCTATGGCGAGAGTAGCCTGATTGTAAAGTTGATAACAGAAGACCTTGGTTTACAATCCTTTATCATAAAAGGAGCCCTAAAGAAAGGTGCTAAAATTCGCTCTGCCCTATTTCAACCATTAACGTTATTATCGATAGTAAGAAACAAAGGCAAGGGAGAGTTAGCCTATCTTAAAGAAGCTGGTGTCGAATATTCTTTCCAGACAATACCTTTCGACATTAATAAAAACGCCATCGTATTGTTCCTCTGTGAGTTAATAACAAAATCGATCCAAGACAGTGAAACGGACATTGAATTATTTGGCTTTATCTTCGATTCGTTGATACATCTTGACGAAGCAGAAGAGAACTATGCCGATTTTCCTTTAAAATTCGCAATAGAGTTGAGTCGATTGTTAGGTTTCGCTCCCAATACAAACGATTATAAAGAAGGACATGTTTTTGATTTAAACGAAGGTCATTACTGCAATAGCAGCACAAACATCATCTTTCCCATTGAAGGAGAATGCAATAAGGTCTTCAAAGAGTTATGTGACACAAGCATATTTGACGACATCAGGTTAGGAATAAGTAACGAGGTACGAAGAAAAATGCTTGGATATATTATTACATATTACAGGCTTCATGTCAACGGGTTCAAGGAGATGAACTCCAACGAGATATTAAGGACAATACTTCAGTAAACGCTAATCGTTCAAAATAGGAGACACTTGTGAGCGGGAAATATTGATTGGAAGGAATTGTCCAACCGACTCAATATTTACAACAACGCGTTGTTTACCTTTCATAGTTACAAGCCTACCCACGAGGCCTTTCATCTGACCATATTTTATTTCAACAAGTTGGCCTTCATGGAGGTCAGGCAGAGAACCGTCATCATCAACAAAGTCGGAGATATATGATTTTACGGCTGCAATTTGATTTTCGGGCACCACCAAAGGTTTGCTTTCAGAACAAATGAAATGTACGACACCAGGGACGTGAAGAATATCGAAATAGAACTTCAAGTCGGTATGAACGAAAATATACGACTTAAACAATGGTTCTTCAACCAGTTTCTTACGGTCACTCCATTGTTTAAGTCGTTGGATTAAAGGCAGGAACGTTTCGACATTACGTTCAGTCAACAGTTTATTGACTTTCTTTTCATGTCTTGACATCACATAGAGGGCGTACCATTTTATGGATCCTGCGTTTGTCATTTATTGTCTGCGTTTTCTAAGGAGACGAGCTAAGAGGCCATCATCATCTTTTTGTTTCTCATCGCTTCCATAATAGCCATAAGAATTACCATAGCCATAGCCGTAACCATAGCCATAACCATAGCCGTAACCATAGCTATAGCGATAACCATAAGTTCCGGAATATTTAATACCGTTAATGATGATATTTGCTTTTATGCCGCGTTCTTCGAGATCCTTAATACAGTAGCCAAACACTTTCTTATTTGTAACGCCTTGGCGGACGACATAAGTGGTAGCATCACAATATTTCACCAGCAATAACGAGTCAGTAACGAGGGCTAATGGTGGAGTATCGATGATGATATAGTCATATTTTTCTTTAAGTTCGGCGAAAAGTTCGGCACAACGTTTAGATGCGATCAACTCGGCTGGGTTTGGTGGAACAGGACCGGCGCATATCACATCGAGAGAAGGTAATTTGCCCGATGATTGAACAATATCAGTAAGAGAGGCTTTATTAGCAAGATAAGAAGAAACACCGACCTTATTAGAAAGTCCAAACTCCTGATAGAGACGAGGTTTGCGAAGGTCAAAACCCACGAGAACGGTTTTCTTTCCATACAAAGCATATATAGAAGCGAGGTTGATTGAGATATAAGTCTTACCTACAGAAGCAATATCACCAGTAACCATCACTGTACTCTTTTCCTTTCCTTGAACAATATAGTCGATATTCGTTCTTATTGAGCGGAAAGCCTCTGCAGCAGGGGATTTAGGCGATTCAATAACCAAAGTCTTTGAATCAGGATGATCTGTTGATAACAGAGGAATCTGTCCAATAATTGGGAATTTAGTGACTTTCTCAATATCTTTTCTTTCAAGGACCTTAGTATTAAAGAACTCCTTCAGCATAATGTATGCAACAGGAATTAGTAAGCCCAATATAATGGCAAACAAGTAATTCTTCATCACCACAGGAGAGACCATTTTTGCAAGAGAAAGAGATGCAACGTCAATCACTTCGTTATCAGGAGTATTACTTGCTTTAAGAATCTGTGCTTCAGAACGTCTCTCCATCAAGAAGTTATAAAGATTCTCGCTATAGGCAAATTTTCTCTCATAACCGATAAGTTGGCGTTGAGTTTCAGGAAGGCTTTTCACTTGAACATCAAGATTACTAATGTTTCCATCAATCTCCTTTAACGTCAGTTTTGCATTATTTATCATATTATTGATATTCTCCAACAAAGTCTGCTTCGTTTGAGAAATCTGCTGGTCTATTGTCACGACAATAGGGTTCTTTTCAGTTGATGTGATGAGCTGAATTGACTTTTTACTCGACAGTTCCACCAGTTTGCTTACGAGGCTATTAAGCAGAGGTTCTTGGATACCCATAGCACTTGGAGCAATCAGTTTGTCAGGTTCATTAAGGTTTTCAGTAACATATTCTTTAAGGTCATTATAATATTTAAGGTTGAGTTCCAGTTCAGCACGTCTTCTCTCCTGTTCTTTCAGATAATTGAAAAGGTCTTCTGCTTGAGTACTCAGGTTCATGAAGTCGTTTCCTTGTTGGAAGTTCTGGAGATCAACCTCAGCTTTATTAAGATTCTCTTGGATACCAACGAGTTCATTATCAATAAACATTATAGTGTTTTCGGAGACCCTGTTCTTTGATTCAAGGTCACGCAACACAAACTCCGAGCATAATTGATTAAGATAAGTGGTTATCTTCCTTGGGTTTGAGCCTTTGAGCGTAACCAAAAGAATAGTTGACTCCTTGCTTGTTGTTGCGACACTCATATTACTCATCATTTTAATTTGAGAGTTAAGGTCGTTCAAGCGGAACATAAGTTTCGTCTTACTATCCCTGTCATAGTTATAATGTTTGTTAAGAATGATTCGGAAGACATTATTACCATTTCTGATAGTATCACCGAAGTTATAAACGCCGGAAATAGCGATATTTTCTTTTCTCCCGACAAACATATCATTAGCGAAATCATATATTGCAGCCTCTTTGCTCTCGGCTGAAAGTTTGAAGCGACCGTCATCTAATAGGGTAACGTTATATACCACTCCCACCATTTGAGGTTCGGAGTAGTCTATTTCAACGGTAAAAGGGTTATCGCCATATTGCTCAACAGTAGCTATTCTACCTTTTGCAAAATAAGAGACATCGAAGTCAAGTTTCTTAAGGGTCTTTTCTGCAAGCATCCTCGAACGCAGCACATCTATCTCATTATCAACATTCCCTCTATTTCTAAAGTTCATACCGGTCATCATTGCTGCAGCGTCCATTCCCATCTTTTGTTCTTTGATATAGATGGTTGAAGAAACCTGATAAACCCTATCGGCATACCTATTAAATAAATATCCGCCCACGACGGCAAGGAACCCGAAAATCAAGAAGAGATACCAGTAACTTAGGAACTTAACAATCCAACTTTTAATATCAACACTATCTTCTTGTTCAAGTTGGCTTGGTATATTAGACATTTCGTTGTTATTCATAATAAAAACTATTTAAGATACATCATGAAAAAAGTTAAACAAGTAATTAGCATAGAAGCCGCAGAAAAAATCGTTGAATAAGGGACACTTGTGAATCCATATCTCTTAATACCAAGAGGTTCCACATAGATGATGTCATTGGGTTTAAGATAATAATCAGGATTAGAAAGAATATCGGCATCATTAATGTTAACTCTAACTATTTGGGAGCCTTCTGTTGTCTGATGCACTATCTTCACGTCACGTTTGTTGGCATAATCAGTAGGGTTCCCGGCCAAAGCCATAGCTTGAAGAATATTAATATCCGACTGATACACCTGATATTGTCCGGGCCTTGCCACCTCGCCTAAGATTGTAAGGTTAAAAACGCCAAGTTTTACATATACAATCGTTTCTTTCTGATATTCGCCTATAACATCTTGTATCTTCTTCTGTATCTCCTCTATTGTCAAGTCCTTAACATAGACAACACCCGCATAAGGGAAGTCGATTGTTCCGGCATCGCTCACGGTATAACCGTTCAAATAAATCGAAGCATTACCCGTAGAGTTACCTCCAGAACTAGACAAGGATGAGTTATTAGTTCCAGTGCTGTTGAAAAACTCGGAGAAAGTCTTATCCATGCTCGACACTCTGATATACAGGTTATCACCGGGTTGAACCTTATAGTCGAACACGCGCTTATTAACGTATTCAACCGAACTAATACTGTCAAGCATCTGCTCTTTCTGGAGCAAGAGTACTTTTTTCTGGGAGACACATGAAGACATAAACAGGAGTGCCCCCACTACAACAAAAAACAAACCTTCTGAAAAATACTTTTTCATATCTAACAATTTTAATACTTAATTTGCGTACATTTTATCTCAACACTTTTGACTCCGTACAACGGATCTTTAGGATATTTATTTTCAATTACAAAATGATAATCGCCTATCTCATTAAAGCTCATCTCATTATTTAGAGGCAGCTCAAAACGATAGTATCCGTCTTTCTTCTCCGACATCCAATTGCCATCCTTATCTTTAACATTAAAATTATAGTCCCTTGAGCGGCGTCCGCCATCAGGAGTGCTTACCGTCATATTAATAGAGAAAACCCCATGATTATCATGGTAAGGATAAATATTAGGATACACTTCCGACAGCACGACCTCCATTACGACATCGCCTTCCATCGGGGCCTTTACGACATTATAGTCTGACTCAAGATAATCGAACCTGTTCCACTGCTCATTTTCAAACTGCCTCGATATAATTATATCGTCTTGTTTCTCTGAGCAAGAGACAAATATCATCATTGAGAAGACAGATAATGCCCCTAATATCCACTTGTATATTTTACCGCTACTATATATCATCTTTTAAAAATTCACAGTTTGCAAATATACATCTTTTTTCATTAAAATATCATTACTTTTTTATTAATTTTGTAGATAGAAATTAAGAATAAAGTCATCATCTAACAATATGATTAAGAATAAGATAAATCATTCCCAACGGAAATATGTCATTGGTTCGGCAATAATATTAGCCGCCTTCATCATTCTTATCAAGTTGTTTTACATACAAGTGATAGACGACTCATACAAGCAATCGTCGGACAACAACACTCTCAGATACATAACCCAGTACCCGTCAAGGGGCAAGATTTACGACAGAAACGGCAATTTGCTTGTATATAACGACGCAATATACGACCTGATGGTCATTCCGCGGCAGGCAAAGGATATTGATACCGCAAGTTTCTGCAGACTATTAGGTATCGACAACAGCACATACAACAGCAATATTAATAAGGCCAAGAGGCACTCAAGCATCAAGCCATCAGTATTTCTTTCTCAAATCTCGAAAGACGAATACGGGCGTATTTCGGAGATGCTGTATCATTATCCCGGCTTTTATTTTCAGACTCGCTCAGTACGTCATTACCCAAATCCTATCGCTGCTCACGTTTTAGGAAACATAGGGGAGGTCTCGAAGCAGGACCTCAGCAGCGACAAGTATTATAAACTTGGGGATTATATAGGGAAATCAGGCATTGAGAGTTATTACGAGAAGGAGCTAAGGGGTGATAAAGGTTTGAAAATCATGGTTGTTGACGTGCATAACAGGGAGAAGGAGAGCTTCATGAACGGTATGTTGGATACTCTTCCGGTTGCTGGGAAGGACATTGTTCTCGGATTAGACTACGAGTTACAGGCATACGGGGAATACCTGATGAGAGGTAAGACCGGCTCTATTGTTGCTATAGAGCCATCGACGGGGCAGATTATCGCGATGGTAAGCAGTCCCACATTCGACCCCAACGACCTTGTTGGCCGCCAACGCAACCAGAAATATTCAGAGTTACTGAACAACCCTCTTAAACCATTGATCAACAGAGCAACAAGTGGCACCTACCCTCCCGGTTCCACATTTAAGCTTGTCAACGGGCTTATTGCGCTTCAATGCGGAGCAATTACTCCGACGACCGCATTCCCTTGTGACGGGAAAAACAGTGCGCCAATAAAATGCACCCACAGCCACCAGTCGCCGGTAAGGCTTAACGACGCCATTGAGAACTCCTGCAACCCATACTTCTGGCAGGCGTTCCGCGACATGATAAACTCCCCCACTTTCAGCGATGAGAAGACCGCCTACCAATATTGGTACAACCTTACCACAAGCTTCGGTCTTGGAAGGTCGTTCAAGAGCGACATCACATCGGTGGTTGCTGGGAACATTCCAAACGGCAAATATTTCGACAATCTGTACAACGGCAGATGGAACGCTCTTACGATACGCTCGCTCAGCATCGGACAGGGAGAGATATTGGTGACACCGCTGCAACTTGCGAACCTTTCCGCTGCAATAGGAAACGAGGGCTATTATTATGAGCCTCATTACATTAAGGCTTACTACGAAGGCGGAACAATGATGACACAGTCCATCGACAGCAGTTTACTACGCAGGCACGTCATCAACATCGACAAGAGGCATTTCAGAAGTGTCAAGGACGGAATGCGCAGTGTTTTTGAGAGCGACCACGGCACTGCAAGATGGTCGCGTATCGACAGCATCCCCGTTGCCGGGAAGACAGGCACGGCAGAGAACCCTCATGGCTTAGACCACTCCATCTTCATGGGGTTCGCACCCATCGAGAACCCTAAGATTGCCATCGCCGTCATTGTGGAAAACGCTGGCTTCGGCTCCGTCTGGGCGGCCCCTATCGCCACCCTCATGATAGAAAAATATATCAACAGGAATGTAAAAAGGGAATCATTAGAGAAAAAAGTTTTAACATTGACTACTGAAGATGAGAAATAAAAATATTATTGGGAAGATAGACATTCTTCTATTTGTCATTTACTTGGCATTAGTGATAATCGGGCTATTGAGCATCTATGCCGCCGCATATAATGATGCGCACCCTCACATATACGACATGTCTCAAAACTATGGGAAACAGTTACTATTCATCGGCATCACCTTATTGGTAGGCTTCATCATCCTTCTTATTGACGCGAAGTTCTTCAACACATTCGCTTATATTATATATGGGATCTCATTATTATTGCTGATACTCGTTCTGGTGATAGGCACCAAGGTCTCAGGAGCGACATCCTGGATTTCGATAGGTCCGTTTTCCTTCCAGCCATCAGAGTTTGCTAAGTTCGGGACAGCATTGGCGCTCGCGCATTATCTTGGGAAGATCGACACTGACATCACAAAGACGCGCACACAAATAACAGCATACATAATAATAATGGTCCCGATGATGTTAATCGTTGCGCAACGTGACGCAGGTTCTGCACTTGTGTTCCTTGTCTTTTTCCTTGTGTTATATAGAGAAGGAATTGGTGGTAAACTGCTGATAATAGGCTTTGTAGCTATAGCATTATTCATTCTTACCCTTTGTGTTGGGAAATGGTACGTTATTATTGGCGCAACGGTATTATACGCTATCCTCCTATTTAATATTGATAAATCGAGGCGCAATATTATAGTGTTAACGACAACGCTTTGTGCCGCGATAATATTTGTTTTCTCTGTCAATTATGTGTTTTACAATGTGTTAAAGCCGCATCAGCGGGACAGGATAAACATTATTTTGAACAAGGTTGACGATGTAAGCGGTGCGGGATACAACCTGCATCAATCGATGATAGCTATAGGTTCGGGAGGGTTCAAAGGGAAAGGATACCTCAACGGGACAATGACGAAATACAACTTCGTGCCGGAGCAGCACACCGACTTTATCTTCTGCACCATAGGAGAGGAAGGAGGGTTTGTAGGATGCTTCATCTTGGTGTCATTGTATGTCGCATTGATGCTCAGGATAATCTATCTTGCTGAGCGACAGCGTTCTACTTTCAGCAGGATATATGGATATTGTATAGCGTGCATTATCTTTTTCCATTTCACAATAAACATAGGAATGACAATCAGATTAGTACCTGTGATAGGTATTCCGTTGCCATTCCTAAGTTATGGGGGAACGAGCCTCCTGATTTTTTCGACAATGATATTTGTATTTCTGAAGCAAGATGCCAACAGGATGAACATCTTATAGGTTAGAAGCCCAGAGAGATATTCAGTCCTCTTGCTGTTCTTACGAGGTCGCTGTCAGGTTTAACGAAATTCATCTCAGCCACAGCGTCTTTTATTGGGACGCTGATGACGTTAGGGTGACGGTAAGCCACCATGTTACCATATTCTTTATTAAGAACCATTTCGAAGGCTTTCACGCCAAATTCAGCGGCGAGCACTCTGTCGTAGGCGATAGGGATGCCACCACGTTGCAGGTGACCCAAGGTGGTGACACGCATATCATGTTGGAAGCCAATAGCTTTCATCTGTTCAACGAATTTTGAGCCTATGCCACCAAGTTTGACGTTCTCATAGCCAATCTCTTTGCTCACCTCGAATATCTGTTGTCCGTCTTTAGGTTTCGCGCCTTCGCTTATCACCACCACGGCGAAGCCTCTGTCGTTACGGAAACGTTTCTCAAGGCGTTCTTTCACTATGTTCACATCGTATGGGAATTCAGGCAGCAGGCACACTTCCGCGCCACCTGCTATAGCGGCGTTCAGGGCTATCCAGCCTGCGTCACGGCCCATCACTTCGAGGACGAAGACGCGGTTATGGCTTGCTGCCGTCGTCACGAGACGGTCAACGGCCTCGGTAGCGATTTCCACTGCTGTCTGGAACCCGAAGGTGCAGTCGGTCATTGACAAATCGTTATCTATTGTCTTCGGCACGCCTATGATATTCAGTCCTTTTTCGTATAGTTTCTGAGAGATGCGCTGTGAGCCGTCGCCGCCGATATTTATCACGCAATCGACGCCCATGTATTCGAGTTTGCGAATCATCTCATCGGAACGGTCAACAATCTCCCAAGTGCCGTCATTTTTCTTTACAGGCCAAGAGAACGGGCCGCCCTTGTTTGTTGTCTCAATAATAGTGCCGCCTCTGAAATGTATTCCACGCACCACCTCTGGTGTAAGGCGAACGATCTCTGAAGGTTCCCACAGCACCCCGTTGAAAGCCTGGATACTACCGAGCACTTCCCAGTCTTTTTCTTGTTCGGCTCTCTTCACAATAGCACGGATCACCGCGTTAAGGCCCGGACAGTCGCCGCCGCCGGTAGCCACCAATACTCGTTTCATATTAATATTGTTTTTATTTATTAGTAATAGAAGCGTGAGGTATAAGCCTCACACTTCATTAAAGCAGTCGTTATTCTTATTGTTTAATGTCAAGTTTTATTTGCAGTTCGTCAAGTTGTTCGTCCGAAATAGGAGACGGGGACTCTGCCATGACGTCACGGCCGCGGTTATTCTTCGGGAAGGCGATGAAGTCGCGGATACTATCTTGGCCGCCGAACAAAGCGCAAAGGCGGTCGAAGCCGAAGGCGAGGCCTGCGTGAGGCGGTGCGCCGTACTCGAAGGCGTTCATAAGGAATCCGAACTGTTCTTGGGCCTTCTCGTCAGTGAAGCCGAGGGTCTGGAACATCTTCTTCTGAAGCTCGCGATTATGGATACGGACGGAGCCTCCACCAATCTCGGAGCCGTTAAGCACTATGTCGTAGGCGTTAGCCCTGATATCGCCCCATCTCTCAGGCTGTTCGAGCAGATACTCGTCTTCCGGCTTAGGCGCGGTGAAAGGATGGTGCATGGCATAATAACGCTGTGTCTCCTCGTCCCATTCGAGAAGTGGGAAATCGACAACCCATAAAGGCTTGTAGTCGTCAGGTTTACGAAGACCGAGTTGGTCGCCCATCTCAAGACGTAAGGCATTCATCTGAACTCTTGTCGGCATCGCCTTTCCGCTCAGTATCAGAAGCATATCACCCGGAGCGGCGTTACATTTCTCAAGCCATGTCTTAAGGACCTCTGGGGTATAGAACTTATCCACTGACGACTTCACTGTTCCATCTTCATTATATTTCACATAGACGAGGCCTTTAGCTCCCACCTGAGGGCGTTTCACGAAGTCAGTGAGGGCATCAAGTTGTTTGCGGGTGAAGTTGGCGCATTTCTCGGCGTTGATTGCCACTACAAGCTCGGCATCGTCGAACACCGGGAACCCGTGACCTTTAGCGACATCATTAAGCTCCACGAACTTCATTCCAAAGCGTATGTCCGGTTTGTCGGAGCCATAATATTTCATGGCGTCATGCCAAGTGATACGCGGAAAATCACCGAACTCTAACCCTTTGATAGTCTTGAACAGGTGTTTTGCGAGACCCTCGAACATTGTGATAACGTCTTCTTGTTCAACGAACGACATCTCGCAATCTATCTGTGTAAACTCAGGCTGACGGTCAGCGCGGAGGTCTTCATCGCGGAAACATCTGACAATCTGGAAATAACGGTCGAAGCCGGAGACCATGAGAAGCTGCTTGAACTGTTGAGGTGACTGCGGCAGAGCATAGAACTCTCCGGGGTTCATTCGTGAAGGAACCACGAAATCGCGCGCGCCTTCCGGTGTCGATTTGATAAGACATGGTGTCTCTATCTCAAGGAAACCATTATCCGACAGATACTTACGCACTTCCTGCGCCATGTTATGACGGAGGATGATATTGTTTTTGATAGGGTTACGACGAAGGTCAAGATAACGGTATTTCATCCTTACGTCATCGCCACCATCTGATTGGTCCTCAATAGTGAAAGGAGGCACTTTAGATGTTGTGAGCACCTTAAGATAATCCACCCTCATCTCTATATCACCGGTGGGGTTCTTGGGGTTCTTCGATGCTCTCTCTACAATCACACCTTTTGCTTGGACAACGTATTCACGACCAAGAGAACGTGCGGTGTTCACTATCTCTTCTGATGTAACTCCTTCTTCTATAAAGAGTTGTGTAATTCCATAACGATCGCGCAAATCAATCCACAGCAATGCGCCCTTGTCGCGCACGCGCTGCACCCAACCGCTAAGAGTAACTTCCTGACCGACATTGGCCATACGAAGCTCGCCACATGTATGAGTTCTAAACATATATCCTAATTTTTTATCATTCAAAAAAAAATTGCTTGCAAAGATAACTAAAAAATATCACGGAGAATTTAATTTAAGAAGAATTTTATAAAATCATTCATAAGAGTTGTTCAGGGCGACGACCTTCATACAGCAGTTTTTACAATCGAAATCCAAGCGGAAACGACCGTTTTCATTTGAGATGAACAGCGGCTCGTCCTTTGCCTTGGTCCGTCGCAGACACATACCATTTGAGAAACGAATACAGTGTTTTGTTGTCATCACCACGAGCTCACCCTCCGGCATTGTCTTGTCAAGACCATCGTCAACATGTTCAACGCCGTGATTATCATAGAATTGCCGTGCTGCTTCATTTATCACATTATCAAGATACGATAAATCTTTTGTGATAAAATCAGCTTTCTTCTCAACGGGAGAAGCGGTCTCACGCTCAATCCTATGTTTCTCTATTAGAAGCTCCTCTAACTCATTAGCGGTCAATCGTTTCATCTCACCGAGCGCAGAAGCTGGCAGGAAATAAGCCTCATCAAGGTTTATAATTATATTAATAGGTGTAAATTTAGTGTCACCCCATTGGGAAAGTTTCTTCCGGATATTTTCCATTGCCATCTCCGGATTTTTTGCTGGCTCTTTTTTAAGATGGAAAGGCAGCGAGACGCAAGCATCAGCATCGGAAGGCAGCGATGCATTGAGCAGGAAGCCGTCTTCTATCTCGTTCAATGTCAACAAGATGTCTATTTTTCTTTTACCATCGGAGTTTTCAACAGCCTTTTGCCATACAATATCAAGATTGCGGTAAAGATCGACGCTGCCCGATATAGGGAGCCTTGCTAACGAGAGAGGGTTGGAGGCGAGAACCAGATCCCCATCTACACCGTTGACATTGAAGCCACAGAGTTCGCCACGGTCATCGAGGAAGCACAGTCCGTCGCCGTTATGCAGCTCGGAATGTGTGTCCACGAGCACTCGTTTTGAGTCGAACCTGCGAGCTGTACCAATATGCTCTCCCACCGATTTAGGAGTCAAGGCGGCATCGATATTTTTTTGTCGGCCATGAATGAAGTAGTCGGTGAAGCCGCGTGAGAACGATTTTTCAAGGGCGGGCACAAAGGAAGGGGTAGAGACGCCACGCGAGGCGCGTTGCAGGTCATTACGGCGGCATAAGACATCATCAATAGCCTTACGATAATACGCGGTAGTATTCTTCACATAATCAGAGTCCTTCAATCGTCCTTCTATTTTAAATGATGTGATTCCGGCATCTATGAGCTCCTCTATATGGCTTGAATTATTCAGGTCTTTAAGTGAAAGCAGATGGCGGTTTCCGACAAGCACATCGCCCCATTCGTTTTCGAGGTCCCATTTCAGGCGGCAAGGCTGGGCACATGCGCCACGGTTTGCGGAACGATTTCCGATGAACTTGCTAAGATAGCACTGTCCGCTGAACGAGACACACAAGGCACCATGGACAAAGAACTCCAACGCCACCTCTGTCTTCTCCCTGATTGCCTTTATCTCATTGATACTCAATTCGCGGGCAAGAACAACTTGTTTAAATCCCACATCTTCAAGAAACTTGACCTTTTCTGCAGAAGTGTTATGGCATTGTGTCGAGGCGTGAAGAGCGATAGGCGGCATAGGCATTTTCAGAAGAGCCATATCTTGAACTATGAGGGCATCTACACCGGCGTTCCAGCAGTCCCAAGCAATAGAGCACGCCTGTTCTAACTCATTGTCGTACAACAATGTATTAAGGGTAACATAAACTTTTGCGTCGTAAATGGAGGCATAACGGCACAACTTCTCAATATCCTGAATGCTGTTGCCGGCCTTCTCGCGCGCACCAAACCCCGGACCGCCAATATAAACAGCATCTGCCCCATGGTTTATCGCGTCAATGCCAATTTCAAGATTCTTGGCAGGTGAAAGCAGTTCTATCTTTTTCACTACAAAAATTTTTTTTGCAAAGATACATATTAATTAATAAAGGTCACATAAAGAAGACACTTCCGACATCAACAAGCTCTCCATCATATAACTCTATGACTTTCATGTTATTCATTCTGATATATTTCTTCAGTTCTCTTCCTTCCTTAAGATATTTCAGTGAGCCGCATACGACCACGGTGTCGTCCATTATTCCGCAACAGCCGGGGAAAAAACCATAATCATGACCTTGGAGAATAATCTGCCGTGGGTCAACAAAGAAGACCGAGAGCCCGCAAGCCTCAAGGGTTCGTTTAATCCCCATATCGGAGGTGATAAAATGCTTCTCATTAAGAGCCAACAAGTTACAGCGGGTATAGCCTTGTCTAACGTTAATCTTTGTCAAGTCATCGCCAAAAGCCTTAAGGATTGAAGTGTCGGTGAGATTCATATTATGAATCAAGGTGTTACCTATTCCAACGGCATTAAAATGAACGGTATCAGGGTATTTATTGCCGACACTGTTCTTTCCAACGACGACCTTGATGCCATGGTTTTCGAGCTGTTCTATCCACCTTGGAGGAGTATTTGCAGCGCACACTATTGATTTACAGTCTCTTTCATCTTTACAGAAAAAGAAAATATCAGGGTGGGAGGCAATAGACTTATAGGCGAGATTGGAGTTATCGAGCCAAACGACGTCGCATAAAGATTGAAGATAATCTTTTGCTTTAGGAGGCATCTCAGAGTTAGCAATAGCGACAAACTTATTCTTAGGGGAGACGGGCTTAAAGACAACCTTTTTATATTTACGAAGCAGATTGGTTTTATTCTCAGCGCGGTAGCCAATAGCGTGGTTTAGTTGGTCGTGAGGCACTTCAACTATAAGAGTATCAGAGTCGGAATGGATATTTTCGAGGCGTTTGCCCCAGATTCTGCTATGCACCATTTCTGCAAAGTTCTTATGATAAGGGCCTGCGATATATGCTTGTCCGTCGAGGTCGGAGGAGGTGTGCAGGCCGATTCTCAGCACTTTGACATTATTTTGGGAGAAGAACTCAAAGAGCGAGGCCGACTGTTCGACAGCGTCTTCTAAAGAAAGCGGGCTATATTCTCCCGCATAGAAAAGTTGTTCTAACACAGTGTCTTTCACCACAATACAAGGATAGATACGTGTCTCGCTTGCACCAAGACGGACAATATCGCGAGCAGTCTGGAAGTCGTCCTCGAAAGAGTCGAAAGGCAGGCCGAGCATCATCTGAAGGCCGAGGGAGACGTCATTTTCGAGGATAATCTCGGATGCTTTCCTAATGTCATCGAACGAATGTCCGCGACCGCATTTCTGAAGAATAAGGTCGTTCGTGGTCTGTGCGCCGAGCTCTATATTCATCATTCCCATCGACTTAACAGCCTTCACCCTGTCAAAGCTGATATAGTCGGGGCGTGTGCTGCACCGTATTCCGTCAACGAGGCCTTTTTCGAGATAAGGCTGCACCACACGCAGGAAATCGTCTTGCATTTTTATTGGCAGACCGGTGAAATTGCCTCCGAAGAATGCGACTTCCACGAACCTATCTTTAGAAGAGAAAGAAGCTAAATATTGGTCGATGACATTTTTAACCTCTTGAGCATCAGGAAGTTTATGTTTTCCGGTAATATTATACTGGTTACAATAGACGCATTGGAAAGGACACGCCAGTTCGGGCAAAAAAATCGGAATATTATAATATCTCATAACGGGTTCAAAATTGCAAAATAATCTTGAATAAAAAACGTTATATCTACAATATTTTTTATTACTTTTGTGAGTTAAAATAAAATCTAAGAAGAAAAAAAATTTGATATGGTAAAGCAATTGAAAAACATTTTCATCATCATGATGATCGCGTTTGTAACTATTGGAGGAGCAACAAGTTGCAAATCATCACAAGGGGCCACAAAGAAAATGACCAAGAAAGAGTACAAGGCATTGGTGGAGCAAGCGAAGAGAGACCTCAATGCGATATTAAATGACGAGACAAGTTGGACGCTTGAGGAGCAGGCTGAGAGGATAGGCGAATACAAGAAGGTTGACTTCTCGAAAAAGAATCCGGAGGTGACGGAGATGATTGAGCGTGCTGAGGCAAAAGTGACGGCAGCGATAGCCGAGCGTGACAGGATAGCCGAAGAGAAACGCCTTGAAGAGGAGCAGCGGCTGAGAGAAGCTGAAGAGCAGAACGTCCCTAAGACGGAGATCTCAGACTATCTGACAAGGATAGCGAACGCCACAAGCTATTCTGCCGCAAACAACATCATCAAAGAAGCCTTGAAGCTGTTTGCCACACCGGACGCAGTAGTGTTAATCCTTCTTAACAACCACGGCGACTACGACAAGCCCACATCAGCAGAGAACTACCTTAACTACATCAAGGACATCAAGAAAGTTGATGTTAAGGTGAACAACGTAAAATACGACGACAACAACAAGATTATCGAACTTGAATTAATAAAGAAATAAAGATGAGAAAAGTATTATTTGCAATAGTGTTAGTATTTCTCACGCTAACAGGACAGAGTGTATTCGCACAAGAGGAATTAAGTCCAGAACGCAAGCAAGCCATTGACAGCCTTGCACTTGAAAAGGTACGTGACTTATCAAAGTACATCAAGGTTATTGGTTCGAAGGACACACCATGGAGCGAGGCAAACAGGGTGATAGACCGTGCAGAGGAGCTGTTTGCCCCTGACGCCGAGATAGGAGTGTCATCGTTGGCCAAGACAAAGGTGGATTATTATAAGGTGCGCCAATACTTAGAGAGACTTATGCGCCTTAACTACGACAGGGTCGAGATAGACTGGTACGACATCCAATATGTCTCTGACTTACAACGTCAACCGGACGGAACATACGTCGGCGTCATCACCATATTCCAGACTTTCAAGGGATATGACGCAGAAGGAAGGCTTGCTTATAAGGACACCACGAAAAAAGACATCACAGTGTATGTGAAACGCAAGCAGACACAGATTGGCGGACGTCTCATCGGATTCTGGGACGTGATGCTCGGTGATATGAGAGTAAAAGAGACAACTCAAAAATAATGATTAGAAAGTTTTTCTGTATAGTGCCGGTTCTATTACTGGCACTATGCTTTGAAGTTAAGGCTCAATTAGTTGGGAGTTTAGGTGATGTACAGAAAGATGAACGCGAGCTGTACACCATGACTAAACAGATGACGCAGTTTATTCGCCGTTTCAACTACGAAGAGGACCGTTTTGGAAACAAGATTTTCCCAGACGACCCCGAATACCGTAACTTAGACAAAAGGAAAGACATTCTACCCTTACTCTTCGACCTCGAAAACCCGAGGACTAACGGCACACTCCGCGATTACTTCGTCGAGGACCTGTTGAAGGACAACAACCAATTCTTAGAGTTCCTTGGCGGCAAATGGTTCTCGGAAGTGTCAGCCAAGTTCATCTGGAAAGGTAAAGAAGTGGATGTCAGCATGATAATGGCGATAGAAAAGGAAGGCCTCGGCTCAAAATGGGTGCTTACCAACGTCTTCTTCTCCGAATTCCAGAAGCATTTCCCTCAAGGCGACCTCGCCGAACGCGAGAAACATTTCATCCACCCTATGAGCCATGAACTCGACTTTATGAACATCTATAAAATATTCAAAGACCCGCAAATCATTGAATATTACTCGTCTAACGAATACTCTCCCGACTATCTCTCACTGTTCTTCTATGAGATAAAACAAGGGAACCTGAAATTCGACCATGTAGAGAATGTGAAATTCCACATCTTCCAAATAAAAAACTGGTATTTTGAGGTGTCATGGTTTAACAGAAGCGGATACAATTCAGGCTGGCTCATCTCAAATCTTGTTTACCTCAAAGAAGATGAAAAAGATTCTTTAATAAAACTGTACCAACCAAGACAATGAAAAAAACCTTAGCCATAACGTTTTTGCTTTTATTCTACGGCAGCCTCAACGCACAAAACAACGTGCTGTCAAAAACAGAAATCGAGGATTATACCCAGCAGATTAAAACAATGGTGAATTATCTCGAAGAGACATTCTCGTTCATCGGGAACCCGGAAAACTCCGCACAAGAGAAAGACATCATCTTCAGAGACAGCTATTTAAAAATCTTCAGAGACGAGGACGTGCAGATTGAAGACGACCTCGATGAAAACCGCAGGACCTATATCAACAAAAACGTTCAGGCTTATCTAAAAGATATCGACTTCTTCTTCAAAGACATCAAATTCACCTTTGATACTGAAGACATCACCACCCAAACAAATGATGACGGCGACACCTTCTTCAAAGTCACCATCACAAGGCAGATAGCAGGCCATAACATAATGGGTGACACCGTCAACAACTCCTTAAAACGTTACATCGAGATAAATGTTGACCCCTTTAAAAAAGACCTTAAAATAGCAAGCATCTACTCCACCAAACTGAATGAAAAAGAAGAACTCCGACTCTGGTGGAACAGAATGCCTACTGTCTGGAAAATGTATTTCGGCGAAGAACAGTATGTCTTCGACACACTCGAAATGCAATATGTGGCACACATCTTCCTTGACTCCATTGTTGTCGTCAACGACAGCCTCTTCGAAAACACTATCGCTTGCGACATGGACGTCATCTATAACAAACTCTCCTCTTTCACCAAGACCACAAGCGTTGACATTAGCAACAAATCGTACATGCACAACCTTGAACCACTATATGAGCTTAATGACTTACAAAGCCTGAATTGCTCAAATACAGACATATTTGATGTTTATCCTATACGTAACCTCAACAAACTCAAGATATTAAACATCAGCAACACATCAATAGAGGATATTTCAAACCTAAGATATACCACTGCCATCACAGAACTTGATGCAAGCGGGACAAAAATCAGCGACATCAGCATCTTAGGGCTTTACAGCCATTTGACGAGCCTGTCGCTTCATGGCACAGACATTGAGGACATCTCTTCGTTAAGCAACTGTTCATCAATGACTTATCTTGACATCTCCGACACAAAGGTTAGCAGCATTGACTCAATAACATTCCCAAACTCGCTAAGATACCTTAACATCAGCAACACGGGCATCTCCAATATCGAGACATTAGAGAATTTAGATAATCTGCATGTCCTAATCATCGACAACACCGCCGTCAACGACATAACATCCGTAAGTAAATTATTAAAACTTAACGAGTTACAATGCAGAAACACACAAATAGACGACATCACGCCATTAAATAATTTGAAACAACTTGTAAGAATCTATTGCGATAACACGGGGATAGACTCGAAGAAGGCGGAAGCGTTTACGAAATTAAACAACCACTCCCTTGTAATATACAAGACCAACTCACTTCAAGAATGGTGGGACAGCCTCCCGATATATTGGCAGCAGGCGTTTTCAAAACAAAACAACACTAACATCAACCCAAGTCCAGAGGAGTTACATAAGATTATTAACATGAAGACGCTCACTGTTGACACCTTCTTCCAAGATGCGCATCCTATTGAGCGGCTCACGGCATTGGAACGACTGAACATCGAGAACTCAAAGATTGTGGATTTGTCGCCTCTACACGGGCTAAACAAACTAAGGTATCTTAACTTAAAGAACACCAAGGTGATAAGCCTTGCGCCGCTTTCCGAGTTGTACAGCCTTCAGGAGATAAACATTGAGAACACTCCTATTTCGGACCTCACTCCGCTTTGTTCGCTTTCAGAGCTGACATTAGTGAGAGCCGAAAACAGCAAGGTCGGGACAGAACAAGTTTTTGACCTAAGGGTTGCACAACCCAAGGTGATGGTGATATACAAGACAGAGGAACTGAAAGAATGGTGGTACACTCTCGACAGCAACTGGAAGGAGGTCTTCAAACAATACGTCTCTATCGATTCAGAGCCTAAGGCCGACCAGCTACATGCGGTGATATACCTCGAAAACCTTGATATTGATTCAAAGATTTATATAGCAAGTTTAGAGCCATTAACAGAGCTTGACTTCCTCAAATCGTTAATTATCAATGAAAACCAAATCACCGACCTCTCTCCTTTAAGCAATATGCGATTACTTGAGAGATTAGAAGTGTCGGGAAACGACATAGCCGACCTCACGCCGATAACAAATCTTCAAGCACTTGAGACACTGAATATTTCGAATACGCGAATCATCGACCTGAGTCCGCTTGAGGGAAAGACAAACCTTAGAGTTCTTAACATCTCGAACACAACAATTAAGAATATCAAGGCTTTGGCTAACTGTTCTTCACTTCAGGAGATAAACGTCTCGAACACCAATGTAAAGACATTGATGCCTATTGAAAACATCAGCACACTAAAGCATGTGAAGGCAATAAATTCAAAGGTAAAGAACAAGGAGATAACAAATATAAGGGAGAGACGTCCGGAATTGAACATTCACTATTTCTGATTCTCCTCATCTACCCAGATGATTGGGAAGCCGTTGTCTTTCATATACTTCTCTGTAGCGTCTTTATCATCTGAGAAGCCGAGGAAGAAGCCGCCGCCACCCGAACCGCATATCTTGACTTGGAAGTGGGCATCAGCGCGTTTCATCTTCATAAGAGGCAACATACTATCGGTCACCATAGGGCGCAGCATCACGGTCTGATAATACGACAGACGCTCTAACGAGCTGAAGAAATCATCTAATGAACCTGAGATGAGATTATCGATACACAGTTTGACCAAAGGCACATAGAGCTCATTATAAGCCCTACAATAAGAATCCTTACCATGCTGTTCCATGAAGTAACTGACAAGATTCTTTGTCTCGCATTTCGCGCCAGTATCGATAAGGAAAACATGTATATCCTTGTGAATAAAGTCCTTATCTAAAATATTAACAACATCATCACAAATAGATAAAGGTTTGCCTATGAAGCATTGTAGAGGGTCGAGCCCAGAACTGTTGCCGTGAAAGCAACTCTCCATTAAACCAAGAAGATGCTTCAGCTCATTATAATCCTCAATAATATCTCCCTGATGGAAACGGTCATAAATAGCGGCTGTCAGTGCGCCGGAGCTTCCCACGCCATATCCGTTTGGGATATTAGAATCGAGGAACAAACCCTTCCTAAGGTCAAAACGAAACCTGTCAATGTTCAGATTGCTTACAATATAGTTGTTTTGCGAGAGATAATCAGCGAAACAGCGAAGGCTGCGGTTTGAGGCATAGTTTCTCTTTCCGGGCGAACGCCAGATATAATTCCAGTGGGCTGAATAAGAATACAGTGGCATAATAAGGGCTGGTCCACCGTAAAGCATAGAGTACTCACCGAAGAGAAGCACCTTGCCGAAGTAATGTTTTATTTCCATAGCGCGTTGTTATTCAATAGTATTTAACACAACATCATCGATATACATATTTTCATGGCAGTATTGTAGAAGCTCGTCATTAATAAAGTCATGAATATGTGATGAGAACTCATCAGGATAAAGCAGATGCACATTAGGACCTGCGTCAAGGGTGAAGCACAGAGGGATACCGGTTTTCTTTCTGAAGGACCTGACAGAACCGATAATCTTCTCTGTTCCGTCTTCCATGAGCCTGTAAGGAGGTGTTGAGGTAGCCATCATCTCATGAAGCTGGAGGGCCTCAGACTCCGCTATCTCGATAAACGTATCAATATCGCTGTCTTTCAACGCCTTAATAAGACGTTCGGTATTTTTTCTCGCAGTAGCATAACGTTTCTCGGCGAGAGGATGCCCGTTCATAAGCGAGTGCCCGACACTACTTGACACCTTTTTCTCTTTATTTGAGACTATCAAGATAGTATCGTGGTATGACTTAAACACGGGTGCGACGATGTCATCGAGAGGCAGTGCGTATTCATCAGAACTTGATGCTACAGAAGGGGTTGCGCCCCAGAGAGCCATGACGGGAAACACCGAACGTGATGCGCTGCCCGAAGCAAGACGCGACAAGAAAGAAGCCTTCCCCAAATCTATCCGCTCCTCACCCTTTAATTTAGCCTCTATTTTAAGAAAACAAAGCACCAGCGCACTCATTGAAGACGCACTTGAAGCAATACCGGACGAATGAGGAAACGTGTTACTGCTCTCAATATCAAGAACCAATCCATTCAGAAAGCCAAAATAATCCTTATTCTTCTCAATAAAACGCTCTATCTTTCCAAGGAACTTCTCCGATTCCCTACCCTCAAAAAAGAAACGAATCTTACAACCATCGGCGCCCCCACCATCAAAAACATGTATTCCCGTCTCAGTCCTACATCTCGACAAAGTGAAACTGACAGATGGATTACAAGGCAGCTGATTTCCATGTTTGCCCCAGTATTTGACTATAGCAATGTTTGAAGGCGATACGGCAGAAACATAAAAAAGTTCATTCATCAGTTTAAGGATTTGTTAAGAGCTTAGAGATAAATAACATGCAAAGATAATTTGTTTTCCACAAAAATATACAAAAACACAAAAAATAATTTTCCGTGCAACAACAGCCATCAAAGAAATAATTACTACTTTTGCAGAAAAAGGATCAAATGAAAGAGACAAAAATATTCATCGCCTTAGTAATATTAGCGGCAATATTTATCGGATGTTCAGAGAAGCCGAAAAAGGTTGTGAAAGACCGTTCGGTTGGTGGCACTTCAGAGATATTATTAGTGACACAGAACGATGAGCAGTGGAATGGCTCTATTGGGCAGAATGTGCGCGCCTTTTTCGAGGAGGAGCAGTATGGCCTGCCGCAACCGGAGAAGACCTTCAAGGTGGCACATATTAATATTGATGCGCTCAACGACATGTTCAGCAAACACAGGAACCTCATCATAGCGGAGATTGTTCCAGAGTTGCCCAACCCCGTGATAGAATCGCAGCCCAACTGGCAGGCATCGCCCCAATATGCGATAAAAATCAAGGCCAAAGATGCTGCCACATGGAACAAGGTCTTTGACAGCAAGAAAGAGGAGTTGAAGCAAATCTTTGACAAGAACGAGCGCGAGCGTCTTATGAATTTCTACCGTCCCATCTCAAACACAGAAGTGATAAGGCAGATAAAAAACAAGTTCGGGATAACGATGACGGTGCCTAACGACTTCTGCATTGCCGTCAACAGGGAGGGATTCATCAGCGTGGTGAAAGATGCGGAAACGAAGGAGCTTATCATGGACATCATTATTTACGAGTTGCCATATAAGGACGAATCGGACTTGAGTGATGCGAGTTTGTTAAGGGTAAGAGACTCAATTGTTAAGAGATATTTTGAGGGAGAGAATCCGGGCAGTTTCATGACCACTGACAAGGAGTTTGTGACACCGCGCTACACTGTTGTACCGGATTTTCCAGCCGGATATGCGAAAGAGATGCGTGGCATGTGGAACATGCAGAAAGACTTCATGGCGGGTCCGTTCGTGTCGTACACAATAGTGAACCCAACGCACGACAAACTCATTACCGCGGAAGGCTTCGTATATTATCCCAACAAAGAGAAACGCGATTACCTGAGACAGCTTGAAGCAATGATATACAGCATACGTTTCTGATTCCCAGAATGTTATAAATCAATACCTTATCTTAGTTTCAAGACCTGCCCAACCTTTATCGTATCGTTTTTAAGGTTATTTAGTTTCTTGATGGTAGCAACGGAGACGTTGAATTTAGCAGCTATCCCGCTGAGTGTGTCTCCCGACCTTACCGTATATGTTGATGCATTATTCTTCACGGTGTTGGAAGAACTCTCTGCCGGAGGATAGACCTTAAGTTTCTGTCCCACAATAATATTTGTTGACTTCAGGTTGTTCCAATTCTTCAGGTCAGTGACGCTGCATTTGTATTTGGCAGCTATTCTGCTCAAGGTCTCACCTTTTGACACCACATGAATCTTTTGTGTTGTGGAGCGTTCGACAGGCTTAGAGTTTCCAACCTGAGCCATAGGAGCCCCAGAGCTATAGACAATGAGTTTCTGTCCGATTTTAAGGTTGGTGGTCTTAAGGTTATTCCATGTTTTCAATTGGTTAACACTGACATGATATTTCTTTGCTATTCCGCTGAGCGTCTCACCTTTCTTCACAATATGGACGCTTCTGTCGGATATTTTCTTCATCTCTTCCTGCAGTTTCTCCTTATCGATGCCGCTTTTTGTTTTGAAGGAATAAACATCTTTCTCATTACTGACGAAAGCATCAATATATTGTTCAGGCAGTTGAAGCACATATTGCTTTTTATCTGTTGCGGGGATGATGCCTTCCTTAAACTGCGGGTTAAAGAACCTCAGGTCTTCCATCGGTATTCCAAGCATCTCGTTAAGTTGGTCGAAATGCAGCACATCGTGAACCATGACGGTATCGATGCCTGTTTTAATGATGCCGGGGTTCAGGGGGCAGATATTATGTTCCGGGGCGTAGTTCATGATATAGTTCACAGCTATGAAAGCCGGCACGTATCCGCGAGTCTCACGAGGGAGGAAAGGCCAGATAGCCCAATAATTCTTTATCCCTCCTGCCCTTCTGATAGCCTTTTTAACATTTCCTGCGCCAGAGTTATAAGCGGCGAGAGCGAGGAACCAGTCACCGAAGGTCTCATACAGGTCGTTAAGATGTCTGCATGCCGCATCAGTAGATTTCAAAGGGTCGAAACGGTCGTCAACGAGGGTGGTGACGTTCAAGCCGTACATTTTTCCTGTGGCATACATAAACTGCCAGAGACCTTTAGCTCCGGCATGCGAGCCGGCTCTCGGATTTAACGCCGACTCAACAACAGCAAGATACTTGAGTTCCAACGGCATACCATATTTGTCAAGCGTCTCCTCAAACAAAGGGAAATAAACATCAGCGAGACCTAAGATACGCTCCGTCTTGTCGCGTTTCTGCACGGCATACACATCGATAAACGATTTCACATGCTTATTATACACAAGCTCTATCGTTGTCTCGCGACTCAAGTCATCAATGCGTTTGGCATAAACACTGTCAGGAAACGACGGGATATATCCCGGAGGATAATTGCAACTGTTAGCACTCGTCATATCGAAATACGGGATACCATTAAGAGTATCAATCATCTCAAGCATCTTCTCCGACTCATCAACAATGCCTTTCCCCGAATTCTCATTATCAAAAGCCTCCTGTATCTTCATCTGGATACTGTCTGGCAGAGCAGGATTTATCGAATCCATCAATATTGTGTCGGTGACAATCCCATTGTCAACACTATCATTAATTAAAATAGTATCATTCACAGCGACTATTTGCGCAAAAGAGAAAAGCAATAATAAAAGGCTACTCATTTTCTATCAAAAAATTATTTGGCAAAGTTACAAATTTTAACTTTTTTAACGCAGATATTTTACAAATAAGTATCTTTGCAGACAAATTTTTATACGATGAGAACAAATCTACTTAAGCTATTAATTGTCTTTTGTCTATTAAGCGGAACAAGAGTAATTGCCCAAGAGCAAGGCAAACCAGATTGGAGAAAATTACATTATCTCTCTGAGGAGGAGATGAGCACTCCCGTCAGAAACGACAGGTTTATTGAGACAGACCCGCCAACAGGGGAAGTGAGGTTCGTGGCAGAGTTTGAGCCGATGCAGGCTGTATTGATTCGTTATCCATTGGGAATCACGATGGAGGTGGTGAAGGAGCTTGCCGAGGACTGCACATTAATAACCATTGTGTCGGCAAATTATCAAAGTCAGGCGCAGCAGGAATACCAGAATTATGGAGTAAACATGAGCAATTGTGTCTTCGTTAATGCGCCCACCGATTCATATTGGGTGCGTGACTACGGTCCATGGTATATCTTTGACGGAAGGGAGCCTGCCATCGTTGACAACGTTTACAACAGGCCTCGTCCTAATGACGACAATGTATCAGGTGTCTTTGCAAACTATTGGGACATACCAATGTACGGCATGAACCTTCAGCATACAGGCGGCAACATGATGCAGGACGGGCGTGGTCACGGTTGTTCTGACGACCTTGTTGTGACAGAGAACAGCAACAACGAGAATAATGTAAGAAACAAGATGCGCGACTATCTCGGTATTGACCCTTACCACATCACCATCGACCCGCAAGGTGATTACATCGCGCACGTTGACTGCTGGGGCAAATATCTCGCACCAGACAAAATCATCATCGCACAATTACCTGAGAGCAACCCGCGCTATCAATATTATGAGCAGGTAGCCGAATATTTCCAGACCACCAACTGTTGCTGGGGCTATCCTTACAAGGTGTATCGCGTGCAGGAACCGGGTGGATATACCCTCGCCCCTTACACTAACAGCCTCATACTCAACAAGAAAGTCTTCGTCCCTCTTGGCACTGACAGCAACTATAATCAGCAGGCTTTACAGGCTTACGCCGACGCCATGCCCGGTTACGAGATACTCGGCTTTGTCAACAACGACTATTATATCAGCTGGGAGAACACCGACGCCTTACACTGCCGCACCCGTGGAGTGATGGATTTCAACATGCTTTTCGTTGACCACAGAGACGTCGTCTTCGGTGAACAAGAATGGCAGGACTCCATAGCTATCACAAGTAAGTTCATTGCTTATAGTGGCGAAGAGTTGAAACAAGACTCACTCTTAGTGTATTATAGCATTGATGGCGGAGATTACATGGCAGCTCACATGACTCCTACCGGAAATCCTGATGAATATGTCGGATATATCAAAGGTTATCAAGGCAATTCTGAAATAGACTACTATGTTTTCGGGGCAGATAACTCCGGACGCAGATACAGCCAGCCTGTATTTGCCGAGCTCGACCCACACCATTTCACAATGGAGGAACACACCCAAACGACACTAACAATCAGTGTTAACGACATCACCTTCGATGAGGCGAGCTCTACAACTTTCACAATCACCAACAACACAGCTAATGAGGTGACAATCAATAGTATCAGCGAGGTTGAGACTTCTTATCTTACAATCTCTACACCTCAGAACATGCCTGTCACATTAGCTATAGGCGAGAGCTTAGATGTCAATGTTGATGTCAATGTTGTGACAAAGAGTTTTGCCGAGACCACAATACTTATTTCTTCTACGACAGGAGAGCAGAGCATAAGCGTAAGTATCAGCGGCGATTGGTTAGACATTGAAGAGAATATTGTTTCGAGTTACGAGGTTTATCCTAACCCAATGCACAACACTTTGAATATCAAGGGAGGTGACGTAAAAGAAGTAAGGATATACAACACTCTTGGTCAGCAGGTTCTGTTCATTAAAGACAGCAATGAGATAAGTGTAGAGTCGTTAGCTGATGGCGTATATTTTGTAAAGATTAGTGATGGCGACAACGTGATTATCAAGAAGATAGCGAAGAGATAGCGTCATACTATCCTGAAGAATTAAGGCTGCCAAACCATAGGTGAGGCAGCCTTTATTTGTTTGATGACAGAGGGTAAATACTCTGTAGGATGAAAAAAAAATCCGAAAGACCGGTCAAATACGGAATTAAGTGCGAGGTTTAATGATACATCTGATTACTACAAGAAGCCGGGCACTTAAGACTAATCACGACCCATATTTCGGATTAGTAAAAAGGCAACATTTTCAATTCAAATCATCCGCCGCATTTTGAGTAACCGCAGTTATTACAATGTTTGCAGCCATCTTCATACACGAGGTCGGCGCCACATTTGGGGCATTTCTCTTTCTCGACGGTGGTGCCGTCAGGGATATAGCGGCGGAGGGCGCGTGCGATACCATTTTTCCAAGTGTTGATGTTATCTTCTTCAACGTTAAGGTTTTGAACAAGAGTAACAACGTAAGCTATTGGCATTCCATGGCGCAGCACGCCGGAGATAAGTTTCGCATAGTTCCAGTATTCCTTATTAAAGGAGCGTGACAGGCCCTCCATATTGACCTTATAGCCCTGTTTATCGGCATATCTGAAGTCGTAGCGAGTCAAATTATTTTCATCTTTGTTCTTGATAATCCATCCTGTCTCAACGAAAGGCGGGATAAAGAAGTCATCGAGTTTACCTGAGAATATCTCATAAGGCTTGCCGTCAATCTTACCCACGAAGGCAATCCATTTCTCATAGTTGTTTTGGAATCGGACGACGTCGCATTCCACTTCTTTAGGGCGTGTAGGGGACTGTGTCTCGATGATAGTATTTTTCTTTGTCTCTTTCTTATCATTGCTGACGAGAACGCCGGTGCGGGAGCCGTCACGATAGATTGTCATGCCTTTGCAGCCGCTTCTCCACGCCGTCTCATAAATCTGGCTTACGAGTTCCTCGGTAGTATCAGCTGGGACATTGACGGTGACGCTGATAGAATGGTCAACCCATTTCTGCATCATGCCCTGCATTTTCACTTTGCTGACCCAGTCGATATCGTTAGATGTGGCTTTATAATAAGGAGATTTAGCTATAATCTCGTTAAGTTTATCTTGGGGATAGTCTTTTACTTCTTCAACATTATAGCCGTTCACTTCGAGCCATTTGATGAACTTCGGGTGGAAGACATTATACTCTTCAAAGGCGTTACCGTCGCTATCGGTGAAGGATATTTTCGCGGTCTTATCGTTAGGGTTCACTTTACGGCGGCGTTTATATGAGACGAGGAACACTGGCTCAATGCCGGAAGTTGTTTGAGTACAGATACTTACGGTGCCTGTAGGGGCTATTGTAAGCATAGCGATATTACGGCGTCCGTATTTGCACATATCCTGATAGAGGCTCTCATCAAGCTCACGCAGACGATTGATGAAAGGGTTCTTTTCCTCGCGTTTAGGGTCAAACATCTCGAAAGCACCACGTTCTTTAGCGAGGGTGACTGACGAGCTATAGGCCTGATAAGCAAGGAGTTTCTGTATCTCCGTTGAGAACGCTATCGCCTCTTCCGAAGCATAACGCAGTCCAAGGGCGGCGAGCATATCGCCTTCAGCGGTGATACCTATACCTGTACGGCGGCCTTGCAACGACTTTCTCCTTATATTTTTCCAAAGGTTAATCTCAGTCCTCTTGACCTCTTCATCTTCGGGGTCGGAGTAGATTTTCTCAAGGATAGCATCAACCTTTTCAAGTTCAAGGTCGATAATATCGTCCATCATACGTTGGGCGATACGAACATGTTTCGAGAACAGTTCCTTATTGAAGGATGCGTCCTTTGTGAAAGGGTTATCCACGTAGCTATACAGGTTGATAGCGAGAAGGCGGCAGCTGTCATAAGCGCACAAAGGAATCTCGCCACAAGGGTTGGTGCTTATAGTCTTGAAGCCGAGGTCGGCGTAGCAATCCGGTATTGACTCGCGAATGATGGTATCCCAGAACAGCACGCCCGGCTCTGCCGATGCCCATGCGTTATGTATAATCTTGTTCCACAGTTTCCTCGCGTCAACTTCCTTGGTGTATTTAGGATTGTCAGAGTCGATAGGATATTGTTGGATGAAAGGTTTGTTTTCCACCACAGCCTGCATAAAGTCGTCGGTGATACGCACGGATACGTTAGCGTTGGTGATTTTCCCTTGGGTCATCTTCGCATCGATAAAAGCCTCAGAGTCAGGGTGTTTAATACTGATACTCATCATCAGTGCGCCACGTCTGCCGTCCTGTGCCACTTCTTTTGTGGAGTTGGAGTAGCGTTCCATGAAGGGAACCACGCCTGTAGATGTCAGAGCGCAGTTTTTCACCGGGCTTCCGGCGGGACGAATATGCGACAAGTCGTGACCAACGCCACCACGTCGTTTCATGAGCTGCACCTGCTCCTGGTCAATCTTCATGATGCCGCCGTATGAGTCGGACGAGCCGTTATTACCTATCACGAAGCAGTTTGATAATGAGGAAATCTGGAAGTCATTGCCAATACCTGCCATAGGGCTGCCCTGTGGCACCACGTAACGGAAATCCTTCAAAACCTCGAAAATCTCCTCCTCCGTAAGCGGATTAGGGTACCTGCTCTCAATACGTGCTATCTCGCCCGCTATACGGTGATGCATGTCGTCAGGAGTGCGCTCATATATATTACCCTCACTGTCCTTCAACGCATATTTGTTCATCCACACATCTCCAGCGAGCTGGTCACCGCCAAAATATTCAACAGCAGCCTCTTTCACATCTTCTGGACGATACTTCTTATACTCTTTTTCCACTTTCTTTTCTTCCTTTTCACATTTGCAACACTCTTCTCCACTGTCACAACAGCCGTCATGCCCTACCTCGCACGATTGCTTAGGTTCAACATCATGGCTCATTTCCTCGTTTTGTAACCCAGAAAACAGATTATTTTCAGATTCGTAATTGATAGACATATCGAAAAATGTTGATTATTATATACTTATTTAATGCTCGATTTACGCAATTTTTATTTGCGTTCAGTTTGCTAAATTAGTAAAGAGATTTGTATTTTTGCAACTAATAAAGAATATTTTTTTCAACAGAATGTTGAAATCTTTTTATAGGAAAAAGTTAACATATTATATAAAAACATTAATTTATTGCTAAACATGATTAAAGTTAAAACATTTGTATTCAATAACTTAGAAGAAAACACATACCTATTATTCACAGAAAGCAAAAAATGTGTCATCATTGATGCGGGGAATCATCTGAAGCATGAAGACGAACAGATAATGAGCTTTATTGATGAGAACGGACTTGTGCCAGAAATGCTGTTAAGCACGCACGCACACATCGACCACGTGATGGGCAACGCCTCTCTTTCAAAGCGATACAACATACCATTAGCGGCATATCCTGTGGAGAAGGAATATTACGATAACGTGTGGAGATATGCAGAGAATTTCGGAATCCGATTCACTGAAGACATGTGCATCTATCCCAGCATCGACCTTCATGATGGCGAGATTATAAGGATTGGCGACGACACGTTAAAAGTTCTTTACACACCCGGACATGCAAAAGGGCACGTCAGTTTCTACGATGAGAAAGATGGATTTGTATTCACGGGCGACACCCTGTTCCGCAGAAGCATTGGACGCACCGACTTCCCCGGCGGCAGCTACGAAGAAATAGAAAACAGCCTCAGAAACGTCCTTTACCAACTCCCCGACGACACCGTGGTTTTCCCCGGACACGGCCCTCAAACAAGGATAGGCGATGAGAAACGCAACAACTATTACATCACACTATGATGTTTATACATTGAAACTCAAAGTGATATAATATTATTTTATCTAAACAATTCAGGGTGGGACAAATTATCTTTGCTACTTGAGAAACACAAAGATTGTTTAGTACAACAAACACACTAAGGATGAGAAGCACAACATAATGGCTGTCTTAAAGGCATTCAAAGCCTCATCGCGCATTTTCGGTTTCATTTTGCAATAGGGACCTATACTCCACCCTGAATCGTTGTTTTGTCAAAAGGCTTGCTGCTTGAAAAAAATGCACATCACCTATACTCAGGTTATGTTTCCAAATATTAACAAGGAGAAAGATTTGGTCTTACAAATAAAAAAAGACCGCCAAGTGATTAGCAGTCTTTTGTATCGGGTAAGGGAATCGAACCCTTATTTCGACAGTGAGAGTGTCGTTACCTAACCGTTAGTAGAACCCGACATTTTTGTGATGCAAAAGTACAACATTTTTTATTATGCGCAACATTTTTTTTAATTTTTTATCAATAATTTTACAATCTCTTCAGTATCAATATCTTTCATACATTTAAAATGGCCTTTGGGGCATTTTTTAAAGCCCAATTTTGAGCAAGGGCGGCATTTTAGGTCTTTCACTTCAACGATATTGATATCCATTTTTAGATTATCAGGATAATATTGGAACATTCCAAATTCAGGGACGGTGTTACCCCAGACAGAGACGATAGGTTTATGAAGTGCTGCGGCAATATGCATCATGCCGGTATCGCTTGTCAGCACTGCCTTTGCCATCTTCAACAAGGAGGCAGACTGTTCAAGGTTAAGTTTACCCACGGGGTTGCCAACATTTTTCCCGACAGCGTCAACGATAGTGTTAGCGCGTTCCATATCGCCGTTACCACCAATAAGCACCACAGGCTGATTAAGTTTCTTTATCACCTCGATAATCTTTTCGGTAGGGATAACCTTTGTGGCGAAGCTGCCTCCAATCACCACGGCATAGAAACCGTCTTTAAACTCTTCCGGTATATCCGGTTCCTGCAAGGCGTTCGATTCCGAGATAAAGAACTCAAGTCCTGCGCCATCATTCTTAACGCCAAGCTTCGCCACAGCCTCAAAATACCTATCCACAATATGAACATTAGGCAGGACATTAATCTTAAATAAGGTGAGAAGCAGCTTGTTGAAATCAAGTTTATGGAAGGTACCATGTTCACATTTCAGAGCGCGGCACACAGCTTTCGAACGATGATTCTTCTGTAAATCAACGACATAGTCATATTTTTCTGATTTAAGCTCTTTAATAGTATCATTCAGAGAGCCCTGGAACTCGAACACCTTATCCACATTTGGGTTATTATGAGCAATGCTCGCAAATTTATCTTTAATAAGGACATGGAGCTCAACATTCTTTATCTGCTGTTTTATACACCGAATCACCGGGCTTGTCAACACAATGTCACCTATAGAGCTGAAGCGTATTAGCAAGATTTTCATACACTCTTATTTTTCAATTTTAACAGCGGAATATCTACTCACGCCTTTATAGTCAAGTAATTGGCAATCATTTAGATACAGCAGCATCGCATAATTTGAACCAAAATGGGAGTCCGTAAGGTCAGTACATAATCCATCGGCCCAAGGAGCCATATAGCTATTCATAGTCACTTTATATATTGAGTCTGGAGAGACGGGTTGACCATTTTCAAGAACCGGTTTCGCATTTTGGAAGACCTCCACGCCATTATCATCTATATAATAATCAATAGAATAAGTCAAGCCAGACACATGAAGTGGGCCACGGTCCATAGTAGAGGCCATTGCGATAAAATCAGACATTTGTTTACCTGTCATATTCATGTTAACCAACGAGTTGTTAAAAGGGTCGAGATTATATACATCAATGAGCCTGATGACACAGCTGTCAAGACTATCGAAGCGGACGCCTCCCGGATTTTGGAAGACCACATCGGCGCCTGTCAGATAACGTTGAGCATCAGCCATCAATGCTCCAAGTTCCTTCTTGTTCGAGAGAGGAGCGGTAGTAGTTCCGACAACCTTACGAAACACGGGGAAAGAGCAGTATTCGGCAACGAGTTTTTGTATATTTTCATTAACATTTGAAGTATTGTTAATATTTATTAACTCGGCATCCTTCGACACTATGGCACCATCTTTAACTCTTATTTTAGTTAAAGTAGCGAATCTTAATTTATTTTTGGATTGGGTATAGATGACGCCATTATCAAATTTCTTAAGGAAGGCATCATGAGAGTGGCCGCCTATTATCACATCGAACAATGAAGTGTTACTTGCGAGTGCGGTGTCAGCGGCAAGACTTCTATGAGAGACAAGCACAAACACATCGCAACTATTCCGAAGCGAGTCGCAATTATCAATAACCTGTTGAGCATCAACGAAGTGAACATCTTTGATACTATCACGATGCGCACTTGGATACCCGCCATTAGACGTTTCGATGACACCAAGGAAAGTAATTTTCACATCTTCACATCCAACATTTCTCACAATTGAAGTATAAGGTTTGATATTCTCTTGCAGTTTTGGATAAGAGGAGAAGTCGGCGTTTGAGCAGATAATCGTAAAATCAGCACTGTCAACGAGGAATTGCAGACCATCAATACTGCCGTCAAACTCATGGTTTCCGAGCTCCGAAATGTCGAAACCTATCTCATTCATGATATGTATCATCGGATAATTAGGATACACAGGGCTTTTATCATTATAGGCGTTACCTGTACGGTTGTCACCGGCGCTGACAATTATCATTTCCGGATACAAGGAACGCAGGCTATCAACGACATACGCAAATTTCGGCAGTGCATCAATATTAGCGTGCATATCATTAACAGAAAGAATCACAATATCATTGGCGGAGGAAGCATTATCATCTACAAAGTTCTTGTGAGTACAAGAGATGACAAAAAAGCCTACAAGTATCAAAAATAGCAGTTTCTTCATAACAATCTTTATTAACATTTTTTCAAATAATTTTAAACATTAAAATATAACAACAATTAAGCAATGTATATTTATTAAGAAAAATAGCACTTATATTTATTCACAATAGCGTTAAGGCGATGTCAAAGGTTTGCATTTCCAAGATGAGTGAACATGTAATAATTGAAGAGGAGTCATCAGAACACATTAAGGGTGAATGCGTTATCCACATTGACCACATCAGGATTAATATTTCCAAGCACTTGATAAGAGCGGAACACATCAGCAACAGCCGATTCATATTCGTCAGTATTAGAAACTTTTTTAATTTTCCTCCAGACATTTTGAGGTTCGTCAAAGATATTCATCATATATTTCCAAAGTTCCTTCATGCTGCCGATAATTTTGGGGCTACCTCCGGCACGTTTCAGCCTCTCAAAATACAGGTCCATCACGAAAGCGAACAGCCTCGACTTCATATCATCTTGGTTATCAATAGTATCAGTAATTTGTTCAGCGAGGAAAGGATTAGCGAGAAGCCCCCTGCCAAGCATTATCATATCCACATTGGGCAGGTTTTGAGATACGAGCAAGAATTTTTCGGTGGTAGTGATGTCGCCATTATAGACAAGCGGTTTATTAATGAGCGAAGAGAGTTCAACGAATTTGTCGAGTGAAGCCACGCCCTTATACATTTGTTTTCCTATACGAGGATGAATAATAATTTCGCTAAAGGGCAAGGAATTAAACGCATCGACAAAGTCAAGTATCTCATTATCATCATAATAGCCGAGCCGGCATTTGACGCTGAATTTTATTCCGTCAATATTATTACAGGCGTCGGTGAGCATTGCGATAGTATTTTGGGCGTTTGCCATCAAGCCGCAGCCACGTGTTTTGTTTGCGACTCTTGGGAAGGGGCAGCCCATGTTAAGATTAAACTCGCGATAACCCATTGATTTACATTGGTTCGCAAAACGAGCTATTTCCACTGCGCTATTGCTTAGCAATTGAGGCACAACAGTTTCCGTGTTATTATAAGAAGGGTCTATCTCGTCAGTACGCAAGTTCTTAGCGTTATCTTTATAGATACCCGTGAAGAAAGGCGTATAGAACTTGTCGATACCTCGAAAATGTTTCGAGAAAACATTACGATACACCACATCGGTGATACCTTGAAAAGGGGCGAGGCTTAAGGCTTTCATTTTCTTTTAGTTATAATACGCACGAGAGTAATTACAGAGACCATCACGGTAAGGAAGACGGCGATTTTATAGATATAGTCGCCATAGCAAACGTAGAACGTTTGTTTATCATTAGTTTTCAAGGTGTTACGCAAAGCCGCATGGGTATTGTAATCAGTTTTTTGCATTATGTCACCCCTTTGATTGATAAAGCACGACACGCCGGTATTTGCTGAGCGGGCGATGCTACGTCTTGTCTCGATAGCACGGAGCTGTGACATTTCGAGATGTTGTTGATAACCGGGAGTATCGCCCCACCAGCCATCGTTTGTTATCACGAAAATCATTTGTGCGCCTTTTTTAACAAATTCAGTGACATAACCGCCAAACACCGACTCGTAGCATATCAGGGTAGCAACATCAAGACCATTGAAAGACAAAAGTTTAGGTTCTGTATCTGTCTTAAGTGTTCCCGTTGTGCCACCGAGGTCGATACCTATTTTAACAAACGGGCGCAAGAACCACCATGAGGGCACCATCTCCACACCCGGTGTCAGGCGTGACTTCTGGTACATCTGAATACTGTCTTTATCAATAAGAGCGGCAGTGTTATAGGCATAATAATATTTATCAGCATCGACGAACTTACGGGCTGCGAAGTCGTCCGCGGCATCGTCGGGCGCAAGACCAAGAGTACTCATCCCTATGACATAACATGTGTTAGGATAGTTGTTAATAAATTTTCGCAACTCATGAACGGAATAATACCCGTCGATATGTTCAATCCAGATATCCTCCTGTATTGCCGATTCAGGGCTTATCACGAACGAGGTGTTATCCGTCATCATTGTGGAGGCCACAGAAAGATTACGCTCCATTATCTCATAAGGGCTGAGGACAAACTCCTCGGTATAAGGGTCAAGATTCGGTTGAACCACAACCACTTCCACATCATCGCCCGTCTCTTCGTATGAATAATAAATCACCTTACTTATTAGCAGAGGGACGACAATCATCAGGAACACCCTCAGAGAGTATTTTCCCAAATGCGACCATTTTGCTTTTGCCAAGGAGAAGTTAGCTTTAGTCTCAAGCTTATGTGAATATCTATTAACATCAAAACCAAACAGCAGTTTATAGAGGAGAATATTCACTGCAAGGACCCACACAGTGCCGCCTGCGCTACCGGTATATTCGTACCATTGGACCCAAGTGTAATAATGAGAGAAGACATTTCCCAGATTCAGCCAAGGCCAGTTCAGTTGCCAATTAAGGTGAAGATACTCGAAAGAGGCGAAAAGAAGGATTAGCAGAAAATAACCTTTCTTATTGTTATACAAGCGAGTTTTAATAAAGTGATAAGCATAAAACACTGTTGCCATGAATATGCTGTTCAGTAAGACAGCGGCTATAGAGCCGGCAATGGTACATCTTGCGATCCACCATGTAGTGAGGGCATTCCAAAGGAGGAACGCCAATAATGAGAGGAAGAAGATGTTGCCTTTAATAGTCTTATCACCTATTTTATCTTGAAGAAGGATGAGCGGCACAAAAGCGATGAACACCAAAGGGGCGAAGCCATCAACAGGCCAAGCCAAAGCCAAGAGCAAGCCACTCAGAAGTGCAAATCCTATTCTCGTTAACGCAT
>SAMEA3663297__coassemble_80_pt1 | contig 80863 bp, 69 predicted proteins | sample SAMEA3663297__metabat2_high_PE_006 | metagenome-assembled genome bin SAMEA3663297 (sample SAMEA3663297) | pig gut metagenome | biome: pig gut; feature: pig-associated habitat; material: faeces | place: China | collected 2013 | reverse complement strand
AAAAAAAGCACACTGAGACAACGAGAGTCGCCCCAGTGTGGTATCAAAAAAATTATGTAGAGATTTAATCGCCTAATGTTGCTACCATGACAGCCTTGATGGTGTGCATGCGGTTTTCGGCTTCGTCGAAGACGATAGAGTTTTTGCCTTCGAACACTTCTTCGGTGACCTCAATGCCGTCAAGTCCGAACTGTTTGTTGACGTCGCGGCCGACTTGAGTTTCGAGGTTGTGGTAAGCTGGGAGGCAGTGCATGAATTTGCAGTTAGGGTTACCTGTCATATCCATCATGGCTTGGTTCACTTGGTAAGGACGGAGGAGGTTGATTCTCTGAGCCCATACCTCGGCTGGTTCGCCCATTGATACCCAGACGTCGGTGTAGATGAAGTCGCAGCCTTTAACGCCTTCTTCAACGTTGTCGGTCACTGTCACTGTTGCGCCTGTCTCTTTAGCAATCTCCTTGCATGTGTCAATAAGTTCTTGTGCTGGCCATAACTCTTTAGGAGCGACGATACGGACATCCATACCCATCTTTGCGCCACCGACCATAAGGCTGTTACCCATATTGAAACGAGCATCGCCTACGTAAGCGTAAGAAACTTGGTTGAGAGGTTTGTCAACGTGTTCCTGCATTGTGAGGAAGTCGGCGAGAATCTGTGTTGGGTGGAACTCGTTGGTGAGGCCGTTCCATACCGGTACGCCAGCGTATTCTGCAAGTTCCTCAACTGTTTTCTGTGCGAAGCCACGGTATTCAATGCCGTCATACATACGTCCGAGAACGCGTGCAGTGTCTTTCATTGATTCTTTGACACCAATCTGTGAGCCTGTAGGTCCGAGATATGTGACGTGTGCGCCCTGGTCGTAAGCGGCTGTCTCGAATGCGCAACGTGTACGTGTCGAGGTCTTTTCAAAAATAAGGGCGATATTCTTTCCCTTGAGTCTTGGTTGCTCTGTACCTGTGTATTTTGCTCTCTTGAGGTCAGCGGCAAGCTGAAGGAAGAACTTGATTTCTTCTGGTGTGAAGTCTAATAGCTTCAGGAAATTTCTGTTTCTGAGATTAAAAGCCATATTAGTTCTATTTTGAAATAAATATTTGTACTTAAAAATTTTCTGCAAATGTAAGAACTTTTTTTTCATCTGTTATGATTATTAAAAAAAATTCTATTTTTTGTTGCACGTATAAAAAAAATGTGTACTTTTGCACCCGAAAAACAAATGCATCCTTAGCTCAGTTGGTAGAGCAATTGACTCTTAATCAATGGGTCCAGGGTTCGAATCCCTGAGGATGTACAGAGGGAGGCAGAGATGTCTCCCTTTTTTGTTAATACATTGATTTTCAATATTGTATTGCCGCCTTCTCTTCCTTACATCATCTTGTTTTCCCCACTTTCTTCTGATAATTTGTCCGTCTCCTCTATTTCTAAAAACCGAGAACAAAAATTCATAAATGACCTTTGTATGGCGTGTATTGCCGCCTTTTTCAGATAAATATTTCTTCTTTTTAATATTATGCTTTCGCAAATAAATGTTACATCAGGCATTATTTCAATAAAAAAGTGACAGTATTACGAAGACCGTCCTACTGTCACTGTCTTGGGAATCATTATTATTTAGAAAGAGATTCTTCCTTTGATATAGATGTTTCTTCCCGGTTCGCAATTGATGTCGTTTCTGTTGGTAGAGAAGAAGTTGACGTATTCTTCATTAGTGATATTGTCGATGCCGCCGAACAGCTGGAGGCCTATTTGTCCGAATTGGAAGATCTTTGTGTTGAGAGACAAATCTAAGCGGGCGTAGGCGTCGGTTGTTTTCTCGCCTTGAGCAATGAGGCGTTTGTCGGCTACCGCGGTGAGGTTGAGAGCGATAGAGCCGAGTTTCCTATAGGTGTAGGCGAGACCGACTTTACCGTTCATCGGGGGGATGTTTGGGAGGTATTTGTCGGTCGATGTCTCTAATCCCATCACGTATGTTCCAGAGGCGAAGGCTTCGAGGGCGTTGCATATTCTGTAGTTGAAGTCAAGGTCGAGGCCGTAAAGGAGGGCTTTGCTGGCGTTGTCAAGCACGAGAGCCGGGAGGGTGTCGGTGGCTCCGTCGGTGGTGTTGTAGATGAACTGTCCGTCTCTCTCCACAATCATGTTGTTGATTTTTGTTACGAAGGCGGAAGTCTGAAGGGTGAACTTGTCGCCCCAGAACCTGATGCCGAGGTCGAGGGATAGTCCGTCTTCTGCTTTGAGGTTGACGTTGCCGAGACGCACTTTGCTTGTGAGGTCTATGTATTTGAATCTTTCTTCGAGTGAAGGCGCGCGGTATGAGCGAGCGGCGTTGAGCACGATGTCGAGGGTGTTAGTGAGTTTATAGATGGCGCCGATGTTGGCACTCCAAGAGATGTCGCTCTTGCTGCCTTTCTCGAAGGTGATGCGCTGTCCTGCCGGCTGGCTGTTCATCACGCCGTTAGTGATGATGTAGTCAACATCGTGGCATTCCTCGTTCTGTACAAATATCCCGTCGATTCTTCCACCTATAGTGAGGTTGAGCTTGTCGTTGAGGAGGTTCATCTCGTCTTGAATGAAGATTCCTGCGCTGGTGAACGAGGCGTTCGGGAGCGGGCTCTCCCCTCTCTCTACTTTGTTTGTCTTTACGATGGTGCCGTCGGGCTTCTCTATCGTTACGTCGATGTATTTTGTCCTCTTGCTTGTGATGTCGCGTCTCCATACGTCAACGCCGGCGATGAGGGTGTTGTTGCTGTTCAGCTGCCATCTGCCTTGGGCCTGCCCGCCGTATGTGAGGTGTGTGCCCTTAGGCTCGAAGAGCTGTGGCGCAGTGACCTGAATGTTGCCGTTAGGAAGCTCTTTTCTCGTTATCTGGTTGGGCTGCATCTCCACATTTCTGATGATGTCCTGCACAAAGAGAGTGAACTTCAATGACTTGAACTTGTCGGTGATGTCGGTGATTTCGTAGTTGGTGTTCAGGAGTGTTCTTCCAATGTCCTTATACTTGGCTATGCCGCTTGCTGGGAATGCGCTGCCGCCCGGAATGCCTACGTTAGTGGCCCAGTTTCTTTGGAAATTAACTTTGATGATATGATTGTCAGCGAGTTTCACGCCGGCTCTTAAGGCGATGTTGTTGCTTTCGTATCCGCTGTTGCTCAAGATTCCATTCGGGGTTTTGATGTCGTAGGCTTTGCTGTAGCCAGCGTTGAGTTTGACGTACCACCTCTTGTCGCCCGTCATGACGGAGATGTACTCATTGTTTGAGTTGTTGACTGAGGAGTATGCGCCCATGACGCTGCCGTTGATGTAGTACTTGTCGCCGAAATGTCCGTCTTTGGTGATGACGTTGACGATGCCGCCCATGGCGCCGCTCCCGTAAAGAACGGACTGTGCCCCTTTGATGACCTCCACCCTCTCGATGTCATTAACGTCAATCATTGATAATGAGGCTGTAAGGTCGGTGGCGGTCTCTATTCTGTTGCCGTCCACGAGCGTCACGAGACGGTTCTCGCCCATGCCTCTCACGTTGATGTTTGTGGCCCACACGCCATCACCACCCATGAACAATCCGGGTTCGTCCTTCAAGCCGTCAGCAATGGTGAACGACGGCTTCTTCTGGTACTTCATGGCGTCAACGATGGTGATGCTGACAGGAGCCTCTGCTACTTTCTTCTCTACCTTAAGACTGCTTACAACGACGTCCTCGAGTTTTACAATAGTATCATTCTCAGATGTTTGTAGTGTCTGGGCATTGACGATGCCTCCGATGCCGAGCAATGTCATGACAAGGCATCCGTAACGACGCAAGATGTTGCGTCTCTTGTTGTTAGTTCTCATTTTCCTTACTTTTAAGTAATGCCGACTTCACCTCGATTCCGTCAAGACGTCCGAGCTGTCCGGTGAGAGAGCCAATCTTGTCGGTGGTGCCTTCAAGAATGAGTGAGATGATGCTTGTGCCGTTAGCGCGTGGAAGGCCAAGCCTCCCGATGATGATGCCGGAATGCCTCGAAATGACGTCGTTGACATGCGGCGCCGCTTCCCTGTTGGCAATCTCTATTATCACTGTTCCAAGTCTCTTTTCCATTAGTAATACCCTCCGGAGCTGATTGTCTTCCCGTACCTTCTTCAACCTCAACGACTTGTCTCGATCTCAGCTTAGTACTGGCCTGTTGATAAATTTTTTTGCAAAAATAGCGTTTATTTGAATATATTTTGCATCTTTGCAAGATAAAAAAAACCAAAAATATGAAACTGATACGCTATATCGGGAACCTTTTCTTCCCGGAAGTGTGCGCTTCTTGCGGCACATTGTTGTTGAAAGGCGAGGAAACTGTCTGTCTGTCATGCCGTTATCTCTTGCCTAAAACTGGTTACGAACTCAATCCATTGAACCCCCTCGCCCGTAGCTTCTTCGGACAGATGCCTTTTAATATGGTGACTGCAGAGTTTTTCTTTAGCAAAGGAGGACGTGTGCAACACCTTATCCACGGGCTGAAATACGAGGGCTGTAAGGATAACGGCATCTTCCTCGGACGAGAAACCGGGAAAAGCCTGAAAAATGCCCCTCCCTTCCGTGACGTTGACTGTCTCGTCCCTATACCTCTCCACCCGAAAAAAGAAAAGAAACGAGGCTATAACCAGAGCCGCGTGATCGCTGAAGGAATAAACGCCGAGACGGGAATACCTATCATTGACGGATGCCTCGTAAGAAAGGTACATACCGCCACACAGACAAAAAAATCACGGGAGGAACGATGGGAGAATGTTAAGGATATCTTTCAAGTGACAGATAACCAACGGCTAAAGAATAAACACGTCCTTATTGTTGATGATGTGCTCACCACAGGAGCCACCCTTCTCTCCGCCGGAAAAGCCCTGATACAGGTGGACGGAATAACGATTAGCGCGGCAACAGTGGCTTGCGCTGGAAACTGATATTTTCCTATCTTTGCAGCATGAAAATAGTGCTGCTTGTTATAGGAAAAACCGACGAGTCTTATATCGAAACCGGCGTCTCGAAATATATCGGGAGATTAAAGCATTATGTGCAGTTCGAGACAATAGTGATACCTGATTTGAAAAATAGGAAGAGCCTCTCTGAAGAACAACAGAAGAGACAGGAGGGAAGCCTTATCTTGTCGCAGCTTGCCCAAGGTGATATCGTGGTGCTCCTCGATGAGAAAGGCCGTACCTTCTCGTCAAGAGGATTCTCCCAATACCTTGAACGTGAGATGAATACGGGTTGTAAACGCATCGTCTTCGTGGTAGGAGGCCCTTACGGATTCTCCCAAGAAGTGTATGACAAGGCTAAATCAAAGATAAGCCTCTCCGAAATGACCTTCTCTCATCAGATGGTGCGCCTCGTCTTCGTGGAACAACTCTACCGCGCATTCACCATCATCAAAGGCGAATCGTATCATCACGACTGATTGTCAATATTTATGCCCTTTTTGTTGCTAATGTTCACCTTGGTGCGTTCCCATTCATAATTTTATTATTTTTGCAAAAAAATATGATTAATCTTAAATTGTAATAATATGTACAAGAAACTGTTTTTAACACTGATTTCAATCGTTCTCTTCGTTAACGTTCGTGCTGACGAGGGAATGTGGATTCCTGCCCTTCTTATGAATAATGAGAGGCAGATGCAGGAAATGGGCATGAGAATTACTGCTGATGACATCTATTCTGTCAACCACGGCAGCATGAAAGACGCTGTAGTGATGTTCGATGGCGGATGCACCGGAGAGATTGTGAGCGACAAAGGACTGCTCTTCACTAATCATCACTGCGGCTATGGCTGGATACAACGGCATTCTACCGTGGAACACGACTATCTAACCGACGGCTTCTGGGCTATGTCAATGGAAGAGGAGCTGCCTTGCCCCGGACTCACCGTCACCATGCTGAAGAATATGGAAGACGTCACCGACAGAATCCTTGATGGTATCACAGATGAAACGTCTGATAATAAACGCGATAGCATCATCAATGAGAATATTAAGAAGCTGATAAAGGAGATTCAGCCTACAACAAAATACGAACTCTCTGTTGAGTCGTTCTACATCGGAAACCAATACTTCCTTATGTATAACGAGGTGTTTAAAGACGTCAGAATGGTGGGCGCACCTCCGTCAAATATCGGAAAATTCGGTGGCGATACCGATAACTGGGTATGGCCTCGCCACACCGGCGACTTCTCTGTCTTCAGGATCTATGTCGCCCCTGATGGCACACCTGCAGAATATAATGCCGATAACGTCCCCTATTCCCCTGACTATCACTTCTCTATCTCTATTAAAGGCGTTGAAGAAGGCGACTTCACCTTCGTGTTCGGCTACCCTGCCCGCACTAACGAATATCTACCTGCCGTCGCTGTAAATCAAGAGGCTAACGTCATATATCCTATCACCGTTGACCTCCGTGGACAAATCCTCGACACCTATAACAAATTTCAAGAGAAAGATGCCAAAGTGCGTATCCAATACGCTGGTAAACACGCTCAACTCGCTAACGGCTGGAAGAAATGGATGGGCGTGACAGAAGGCATCGAGAACTTTAACGGTATTGCTAAGAAAAGAGCCTTCGATAAAGCCTTCATCGAATGGTGCAAAGCACAACGTAACCGCGCTAAGTATATCGACCTCTTGAATGACTTCGATGTTGTGTACCACGATTATGAAAAATATCGTATCGCACAGACTTACCTCTCTGAAGCAGGCTTCTCAATAGAGCTTCTTAACTTCGCCTCCTCCTTCAAAGAACTCGCTGAGGTTACTAAAGATACTGATACTCAAGTTGTTGACGGCATTGTCGAAGAGTTGAGGCAAGAAGCCAAGACTTTCTTTAAGGATTATTATATGCCGATAGATAAGGAGGTGGCAGTGAAGATGCTGACAGCTTATCGCAACGCTCAGCCTGAAGACTTCCGCCCTTCTGTCTTGAATGAAATCGACACCAAATATAAAGGCGATGTAAACGCTTTTGTTGACTACCTCTTCGATAAATCTATCTTCTGCTCTGAGGAAAAAGTCAACAATCTCCTCGATGATTTTAAACCATCAATGGCAAAGAAAATCGCTAAAGACCCTGCCCTTCTCGCTTATAACAATATGATTGATTTCTATCTTGACAATGTTAGGCCGATGGTGCGTTCTTCTTTGATGAGGATTAACAATCTGCGCCGCATTTATATGGAGGGGCAGATGAAGATGATACCGGAGGTGTTCCCTGAAAGGACATTGTACCCAGATGCAAACTTCACTCTTCGTGTCACCTACGGAAAAGTTGGCGGCTTCACCCCGAAAGACGCAGTGAGATACCGCTATTATACAACCTTGGACGGAATCATTCAGAAGGAAAACCCTGATATTTATGATTATGTCGTGACTGACCGGTTAAAGGAACTCTATGAGAATAAGGACTATGGACGTTATGCCGATAAAGATGGCTCGATGCATGTGGCCTTTATCGCCGGAAACCATACCACAGGCGGCAACAGTGGCAGCCCTATCCTTAATGCTGACGGACATCTCATTGGCCTGAACTTCGACAGAACATGGGAGGGCACGATGAGCGATCTCGTCTATGACCCTTCAATATGTAAGAATATCAGCGTTGATGTTCGTTATGTGCTGTTCATAATCGATAAATATGCTGGTTGTTCACGCCTTATCGATGAGATGACAATTGTGGAATAAATGTCAGAGACAAGAACTTTTTTGGAGCGGATGCAGTTGTGTGTCCGCTCTGCTACTCCAAGCGCGCTGAAAATCATAGTGTGGCTTGTGAAGATCATGGTGCTGGTGTCGTTCGGCATCATGCTTCTGAAATACTTCGGTATTATTGACGTGGTGTCGCGCTGGCTCACTCCAGTGTTCTCGAGTTTCGGTCTCCCCGGTGAGGCGGCGCTCGCTTATGTCTCAGGTTATTTCGTCAACTGCTATACCGCCTTGGCAGTGATGTCGGCAATGGACCTGAGCGCACGCTCAACGACAATACTCGCTGTCATGGTGCTCTGCTCTCATAATATCATTGTTGAATCTACCGTACAGCATAAGACAGGCTCGTCTATGGTTAGAATCATCATTATCAGGACGTTGTCGGCATTCACCCTTGGCTTCGTGCTGAATCTCATCATGCCGGGCCGCACCTCTGACGCTGTCACTGACTTTATCCCAGCAGAACGGCCGCCTTTCTTCGATATGCTCCTCGATTGGGCACTACAAACGCTGAAGACCGTGAGCCTCATGGTTGTGTTAGTGTATCTCCTTTCGTTGCTTCAACGTGTATTAAAAGAGTTCGGCATTATAGAGACCCTTGCGCGTTTGCTCCGGCCGGTGATGCTGTTCTTCGGACTTCCGCCTGAGACAGCCTTTCTTTGGTTGATAGCCAATACTTTAGGACTTGCTTACGGCGCGGCAGTGATGATTGACGAGACTGAACAAGGATTAGCGTCGAAGGAACAGAACGATATCTTGAACCACCATATCTGCGTGTCTCATAGTAATCTTGAGGACCTGCTCCTGTTTACCGCTGTCGGCGGAAACTTCTTCTGGATGCTTCTGTCACGATGGGCTATGTCCATGATTCTCGTGTGGGAACGCAAGTTTGAGATGATGTTTGTGCATCGCTCTGTTTCAGTTGAAAAATAATTTGAGAAAAATGAACGTCGGATAAGAAAAATTAGTATTTTTGCAGCCTGAAATATGGGTTCGGGATGTAGCGCAGGCCGGTAGCGCGCTTCGTTCGGGACGAAGAGGTCGCAAGTTCGAATCTTGTCATCCCGACTTTCAAAAGAGATGTGAAAAACGTCTCTTTTTTTTGTTTGGCCTTTTCTTAATATTCGATTTTTACTGCCTGATATTCAATACTTATTGGTCTAAACCTTCCTGATAATCCCTGAGTCGGAGGTTGACGCTATTATGTTTATTTTTCTTTTCATTTACTCGTTTTTGAAATAGCCGTCTGCTTTTCATGAAGTCAAAATCTCTACATCATTACTTTGAATGCTAAAAACGTTCCGTAATTATTGTAATTATACTGAAATTGTGCTGGTGTTCTCAACGTTGTTCTGACTCCATCTTGAGCAGTCGCATTTCTTGTTTTTTTTCTTGTAGTTGGTGGGCTGATATGCCCTCGAACATGAAGCTCCCAATACCGACATCAGCATAATGAGAGTAACAATTGTTAATATTTTTTTTCTTTTCATCGTTTCTTTCTTCTTATTATCGAAGCCATTTCTCCGGGTTGACGTTGTTTTTCTCGTTCCAGATTTCGAAATGTATAGTTGTGCTGTTGTCTGTCGCAGAACTGTGGATTGTCCCAAGTTTTTGTCCGGTTTTCACCTTGTCTCCTGCTTTCACATACACCTTGTCGATGTTTGCGTATAAGGTGAAATAAGCCCCGTGCCTAATCATTATCACGTTTTCTGTTCCGGTGCTGAACACTGTCGATACCTGCCCGTCGAAAACGCACAGTGCTGTCGCGCCTTCTTCTGTCGCAATATCGATACCGTTATTGAAAATCACTACTTTAGGCTGCGTTGGATGCTGGCTCTTACCATATTGCTTCGTTATCACTCCTTTTTCTACTGGCCATGGAAGTTTCCCCTTGTTGCTCTCAAATTTTGAGGATAACTGTATGTCTGCTTCGGTTCTTTTCTTGTTCCGAGCCATCTCCTCCTCAATGATTTTCTTTATCTTGGCTTCCAAATTTTTTGCCTCTTTCTGTTTTTTTTCGATTTCTTTTTTGATCTCCGACTCTTTCTTCTTTAGCTTCGCGATTTTGTCATTCAACTGCTTCTTCTCTGTATTGAGTGTCTCTTTCTCTTTTTTTTGTATGCTTTTCAGGTTCTCGATGCGCTTCTTGTCACTCTCGTTTTTGTCGATACGCTCTTTTATCTCTCTCTTGCTGCTCTCAATTTCTGTCATCTTTTCCTCTAATAGTTCCTTTATTTGTTTTATGTAGCGCATTCTCCTCACCGCTTGGTTGAAGTCGTCGGACGAGAAAATGAATAGTAAGTTGTTGAGGCTGTTGCGTGTTTTGTATCTTATTAGTAATATGTCTGCATACTCTTCCCTGCTTTTTTTTAAGTCGTTCTGTAGGTTTTGTATGTCTTTCTTGTATCCGTTGATTTGTTTGTTAATAATTGTTATCTGTTTCTCGTATGTGTTGATTAGATCGTCTCTTTTCTTTATCTGCGCTTGTAGGAGTTCTATCTCGTTTAGAGTTGCCTGCTTGTTCTTTGATGTCTTTTTTAGCAGGTTCTGCGACGTCTTTATCTCCGACTGCAATTTGTTTACTTTACTTTCTAACTCGCTAACTGTCTGTGCATTAGTTACGATAGAAAATAATAGTAGTAATATTGTTAATATGATATTATGTGAGACTTTCATTGTCATTTTTTAATTCTCTCGTACTTTTTCGGTATGCTGAAGTTGTATTGTGTGTTGTTGTTCGTGCTGATGTTTGAATATGTTATTGTAATGTACATCTTTTCTTCTGTTGAAATGTTTATCTTAATTATTGAAGGTAAATATTTTCCTCCTATATTAATGAAATCGCTGTAATCTATTGTTAATCTGTAATCAGAATCTTCGTTATTGATAATCTCGTATTTTGTTATTCTGAATAGGGTGGGGTCTATTATTATATTTTTATTTATAGTAAAATTTTTTTTGTATCTGTTGTTAATGAATGTTATGTTTTCTTCAGATAGAAGGTTGTACTTGTTGTCTTTAATAAATACGTTGTTATCTGATTTTTTGTTTATTAGGAAGATATTTCCTGTGAATACTGATTGTATTGTATTTATATCGGCATTTATGTTTTGTAAATAATTGAATGATTCTGATTGTTCTGCGAGGTACGACTTGTTGCTTTTGTTAATAAAGAAAATGGAATCGGCAGTGACTTTTATTCTTGCTACTTCTAATCCGAGTGGGAGGGTGATGCTTGCCCATAAGATGCTGTCTTTCTTCATTTTAAGTTGTCCTTTAAGATTGAAGGCATTATCTTCTGTCTCTACTTTTATTCCCACCTTGGCTTGAAGGCTCTCGAAATCGAAGCTGTTGGCGTTTATCTCGCGCATAAGTCTGTTTGCGCTCATCTCTTTTATCTTGCCGCCTGTAATTTTTTTGCTTGATGAGCAGCTTGAGATGATGCCTGCGGAACAGACTAATGTTACTATTATCAGTATAATACGTATTATTCTATTCATAGAGTATCTCATCTGTTATTTTTTTATCAAGAAATTCTGATGTGTCGCTAAAATTCTTTGCTTTCTTCCAATTTTTTACCGCTCCTTTTTTGTCTCCGAGTTTGAAAAGAATGTCTCCGAGATGTTCATAATTTGTGCCTTGAGGATTTTTCTCGTATTTGAAAGCTTTCTTCATATATTTTTTAGCTTCTTCATAACGTCCCATCTTATAAAGTACCCAAGCGTAAGTGTCGAGGTAGGTGCTATTTTTCGGCTCTGCCTTTATGGTCTTCTCCGACATTGCGAGTGCCTTGTCGAGGTCTTTGTTGTCGAGGGAGAGGAAATAAGCGTAGTTGTTCAAAATGAATATGTTATCTGGTTCTATCGCTAAAACTCTGTCGTAGGCGAGGTACATCTCGTGCCTCTTTCCTAATGAGAGGTAAGCGTTGCCGATATGTATGTTAAAATCTCTTGTTAAATCATTTGAAGTCGAAAGTTTCCGTCCTTTCTCTAACACTTTTATCGCCTGTTCGTAATCGTCAATGTTGATGTATCCTATTCCTTTGAAGAGGTAGAAAATAGGTATGAGCTGGTTGCACTGTATCGCTTCTTCTGCATGTGCGATAAGGTCGTTGTATTCTTCTAATGAAATGTCGGCAAAGCAAAGGTTAAAATACACCTCAAGATTTTTCTTGTCTTTTTCGAGAGCCTTTAGATAATATTCTTTTGCTTTTGGATAGTCGGATGATGTAAGGTAGATGTTTCCTATGATAAAGTAACCCATTGGTTGTTCAGGATATATGTCAAGAAATATCTCGCCGGTCTCTCTCGCTTCTTCTTGGATTTTTTTGTCGTTCTGGTCTTTTCCTTCGAACCAAAGGTTGAATATGTTAACTTTTATTGAGTATTCGAGGTTTTTGTTTTTCAATGCCGCGATAAATTCTAGGAATGCCTTTTCGTTTTGGTTTTTATCCAAATAATATTCCATCAGTGAGATGTTGACGTTCTCGTTTTCTGGTTCTATCTCTTTGATTCTCTGGTATATCCTGAAGGCGTCTTCGTCTCGTTTTGCGTTTCTGTACATCACGGCGAGCATAGAGGCGTATCTGGTGTTTTCGGGTGCTATCTCGATAAGTTTCTCGAACTCCTCAAAGATTTTCTGTTCGTTGTTTTGTTCCCTGTAAATGTCGATTCTCTGAAGTGAGATGTACTCGTTCTGGCCTATCTGTTCTTCTATAACATCAAGAACGTCAAGGGCTTCGACGAGTTCTCTTGTGTTGAGGAGTGTCTCAATATAGAAATCGAAATATTCTATGTTCTGTGGGTCTTTTTCAAAAAGGACCTTATATATTTCTTTCGCTGCCTGATAGTTTCTGTCTTGCGAATATAGTTGGGCAAGTCGGAGTTGGTACCATTTGTTATCGGGTTTTAACTTTGCGGCTTGTTCTATCATGTTAAAAGCGTCGGCGATTTTTTGGGGATCGTTAAGGTAGAGTGCCGACAGTTCGTACATTGATGCGTCGTCTTGTGGGAAGTATTTTAGTGCCTCCTCGAAATATTTTATCGCTTCTGGTTCGTTCTCCTTGTATTTTTCTTCTATTCCTTTTGAGAATAGTTCAGCGTTTTTTTGCAAATCGGTGGTATAGATTGTGTCGGTAGGGGAGGGGCTTTGTGCTGAACATACCATTGCTCCCGTAATAATAATGCTGAAAATCAGTAATTTACAATTCATAATATTAGCGATATAATATTTTATAACTGAAAAACGGTCTTTTTATTTTGCTCCAGTGTGCCCGAATCCGCCGCTGCCTCTTTCGGTTTCTGTCAGTATCTCGACTGTCTCAATCTCGGCTTGTTCGCATTTTGCGATAATGAGTTGTGCCACTCTGTCTCCGCTGTTGATAACAAAGTCGGTGTCGGAAAGGTTTACTAATATTATTTTCACCTCGCCTCTGTAGTCGGCGTCTATCGTTCCGGGGGAGTTCAAAACGGTGATGCCGTTCTTTATCGCAAGTCCGCTGCGTGGCCTCACTTGTCCTTCGTATCCTGTTGGTATCTCCATGAATAGCCCTGTTGGTACCAAGACTCTCTGCAACGGTTTTATCGTGATTTGCCCTTCGGGTAGGAATGCCCTTAGGTCTAATCCTGCTGAATTGGCTGTCTCGTAATTTGGTAACGCGTTGTTTGATTTGTTAACTATTTTTAACTTCATAACTTAAAGGATTTTTACGTTCGAGAATGAAAATTGCTGCAATATAAATAAGTATTAACAATGTGTTTGCAATCATTTTGATGTAGAGCGTGTAGTCTTTGAACAGCAAACTTGTAGCAAATATTGCCATGGCTATCGCAAAGTAAATTGCGATTCTTCCCACTTGGTACGGTATTGGGAACTCTTTCTGTCCCCAGCAGTACGACACCACCATCATCACTGTGTAGCAGGCGAGATGTGACAATGCTGCGCCCACGTATCCTATTCTTGGAACGAGGAAAAATAGTCCTATTATTGTTACCAAGGCACCAATTGTTGCTATTATTGTACCGCAATATGTTTTGTCCCTTAACTTGAACCAGAACGAAAGGTTGAATACAATTCCGTTAAACATGTTGGCAATCAATACGATAGGAACGATGATGAGTCCTTCGTGATAAGCCGAGTTGTTGCTTCCTATGAAAAATTTGAAAATATCTATATAAAGCATCACGCCTAAAAAAATCAGTAGGCAGAATGCGACGAAATAGGTCATTACTTTTGAGAATAGTTCGGGCGAATTTTTGTCTTTTGCTCTATCGAAGAAGAAGGGTTCGGAGGCGTAACGGAACATTTGGATGAAGATTGTCATTAGGACGGCGAGTTTGAAGTTCGCGCCATAGATTCCGAGTTGCTGGAGCGTGTACTGTGTCGATGTAATTCCAAGAGAATCAAGTGTTTGTGTGTCTGGTATCGGGATAAGGTATTTTATAAGGATCTTGTCGGCTACTTCGTTCACCATTCCTACGAGGCTAAGTAATAGTATTGGTATAGAGTAACTTAGCATTGGTTTTAAAAGTTTTCCGTCTATTTGGAATTTGAATGTTTTGAATTGGGGGAGGAGGAGTATCAGGCTCAGGAGGCTCGATAAGATGTTGGAAATCAGCACCCAAATGAGTAATCCGGCTTCGGCTCCGAAGATTGTGTTGGAGATTGAAAGTGCTTTTTCTGGTATTATGAGAAGGAAGAATATGTTTAGTCCGATGTTTAGGAGGACGTTTGATATTTTAATAAGTGTGAATTGTTTGGCTTTGCTTTCGTTCCTTAATTTGGCGAATGGGACGGCTGTGAGTGCGTCGAGTGCTACAATAATCCCGATTAGCAGTACGTATTGTGTGTTGTGCTCGTATTGGATTATTCTTGCGAAGTCCTTGTAAATCAGGCAGTATATGATAAGGAACAGTGTTGTAGTGGTCAGTATGCAGGAGATTATGTTGTTATATATTTTTTGGGGGTCGTGTATTTTGGTGAAGCGGAAAAATGTTGTTTCCATTCCGTATGTGAGCAGTGCGAGGAGGAATGCTATCCACGCATAGAGGTCAGTTATTTGTCCATAGACGCCTGTTGCGAATACTCTTACATACAGAGGGACGAGCAGATAATTTAGTAGGCGAGGGATTATTGTGCCCATTCCGTATATTGCTGTTTGGCTTGCAAGTGTTTTTATTGGGTTTTCCATGGCGATAATATACTATTTCGTGATTCTGACCACATGTTATTAGCGAGCAAAGTTAATAATTATTTTTGATTGCTTATTTCTTTTGTGTTTTGTTAAAAATCTTTTTTAAATGTTAATAAAAGTGCACAAAAACGCCCTTTCTGTATTGCATTATCTCTGTTTGTTTGATATATTGTTTGTCCAAAACCCAAAGTGTCTTAAAACGCTTAAAAACGGCCTTAAATCAAATTTTGGTAAAAATGTAAATCAGACTTGAGTATTGTCCTGTTTTTTTTGCTGCCTTATTTGATTTTAGCCCTGTAAGTATGCCGTTAATGAATTGGTGTTTGCTGTGTTTATATTTTTCGCTCATCATTGAGATGTAGAACGCATCCCATTTTAGTGGCATGATTGATTTCAGGTTGAATTTGTCTTTAAGTGTTGTTTCGAGTGATTCTTTATAGAAGTGGTAGAGATGTCGTGGCACGTCGTAGGCTGCCCATTTGTCTTTATAGTATTCTGCGTCGTACGATTTGAAGTTGGGTACTGCGATTATGAGTTGTCCTTCAGGTGATAGCAGGTCGTGAAGTGTTTCGATGAGGTCGCGAGTGTTGCTGACGTGTTCGAGGGAGTGCCACATTGTGATGATGTCGAAGGATGAGTGGGGGAGGGTTGATACTTCTTCTGGTGTCAATATGGTCGTGTTTAGTTTGTTGGATGCTATTCTCCGGGCATCTTCGTTGATGTCGCAGCCGCATACTTCGAGCCCGGATTTTTGTGCGTGAAGAAGGAAGTCGCCAACGCCGCAGCCATAATCGAGTAGGCGTATCCCTTTCGCTCTTTTTGTGGCTGTTTCGAGTTTGTATTTTATGTTTCTTTTCTTTATTATGTTGTAAATCAATGGTATAAGGCCTTTTTTGTTTTCGTTATGGCTTAGATAATCCTCTGATTTATAATATTTTGCTATTTCAGATGGTGAAGGCTCCGGATGAGTGAAAAGAAGTTTGCAGTTCTTGCATTCGATTATCTCAAATTCTTCATTGGTGAGGAAGTGGTCTTTTACCTTGAGGTAAGTTTCCGTGTTTTCTGATCCGCAGTATTTGCAATTAATACTCATAATATGTTGTAGTTTAAGTGGTTAATGGTGTTTTTCACGTGAAACGGCATTATCTTCCGAGGAACACAGCCAATACGGCTATGTCTGCTGGCGACACTCCGCTGATTCTTGACGCTTGTCCTAAAGTTTGAGGCTTTTGGGCTGTCAGCTTTTGTCTTGCTTCGATGGTCAAGGAGTGAAGAGCGTTGTAGTCGAAGTCTGGGCTTAGTTTTACGTTTTCAAGCCGTATCAGTTTGTCTGCTACTTCTTTTTCTTTTTCAATGTATCCCTCGTATTTAATCAGGATTTCTGCTTCTTGAATAATGCTTCTGGTAAACTCATCGTTCAGGTTGAAAGCGGGTTTGAGTCGCTCTGTGTTGCTGATGATGTCCTCAAGGTTTAGTTGTGGGCGTGTCAAGATGTGTGAGAATCGTGTCTTTGATGATAATTCTGGCGTCTCTTTCTCCCTTAGCAGTCCGTTGATTTCGTCGGGATTGACGTTAGTGTTTTTTAGGAACTCAACGAGTTCCTGTATGCGGTCTTGTTTCTCTACGAATCTGTTATAGCGTTCCTGTGATGCTAATCCTATGCGGTGTCCTATGGGCGTGAGCCTTTGGTCGGCATTGTCTTGTCGTAACAAAATTCGATATTCGGCTCTGCTTGTGAACATTCTGTATGGCTCATCGACGCTTTTAGTGATGAGGTCGTCAATAAGTACTCCTATGTAAGCTTCGTTTCGGTGCAGTACGAGGGGCTCTTCGTCATGAATCAGAAGGTGTGCGTTAATGCCCGCCATGAGTCCTTGAGCGGCGGCTTCTTCATAGCCGGTGGTGCCGTTGATTTGTCCGGCGAAGAAAAGGCCGTGAATCTTGCGTGTCTCGAGGCTGTGAAATAGCTGGTTGGGAGGGAAGAAGTCGTATTCTATGGCGTAACCGGGTCGGAAAATCTTGACGTTTTCGAAGCCTTCGATGTTGCGTAATGCCTCGAATTGTATGTCTTCGGGAAGTGAGGAGCTGAATCCGTTGAGGTAGTATTCTACTGTTGTCGCGCCTTCTGGCTCTACAAACAGCTGGTGGAAGTCTTTGCCTGCGAAGCGTTCGATTTTATCTTCTATGCTTGGGCAGTAGCGTGGGCCTTTGCCTTGTATTCTGCCTGTGAACATAGGTGACTTGTCGAAGCCTTTGCGTAAGATGTCGTGGACTTTTTGTGAGGTGTAGGCTATATGGCATGAGCGTTGTTTTGTGGGTTTCTCTATGTTGAGGAATGAGAATCCTGTTATTTCATCATCGCCTTTTTGTTCGGTGAGTTTGTCGAAATTGATGCTTCTTCCGTCTATCCTAACGGGTGTTCCTGTTTTCATTCTGTCGGCTTCGAATCCTAATTCTGTGAGTTGTTCTGTCAGTCCGTGGCTTGCTGCCTCGCTTATTCTTCCGCCTGAGAATGATTTCTCGCCTATATAGATTTTGCCGTTAAGGAAGGTTCCGTTTGTGAGGATGACTGTTCTTGATAAAATGTCGCCTCCCATCTCGGTGTGAACGCCTTTTATTTTGTCGCCTTCCACTAACAGATGGTCAACGTTGTCTTGCCAGAAGTCGAGGTTGTTTGTTTTTTCTAATGTGTTTCTCCATTCTAATGAGAATGCTGCTTTGTCGCTTTGTACTCTTGGGCTCCACACTGCTGGTCCTTTCGACTTGTTCAGCATTCTGAATTGTATCATGGTTTTGTCGGCAATGATTCCCATTTGTCCGCCTAATGCGTCTATCTCGCGCACTATTTGTCCTTTGGCTATGCCACCTACGGCGGGGTTGCACGACATTGATGCCATTAGCGACATGTTCATCGTAATGAGCAGAGTTTTGTTGCCGAGGTTGGCTGCTGCCGATGCCGCCTCGCATCCCGCGTGGCCTGCACCGACCACTATTACATCGTAATTATCGAATATCATTTTGCTGTGTTTTCTCTTCTTGTTTCACGTGGAACTTGTTAATTAATCTGTTGTATTAGAAATCTTTATGCCGCATCGCTAAACAATAATCTTCTTGGGTGCGCATCATTGCGGCATCTTCGTCTGTCTTGTCTTTATAGCCTATGAGGTGCAGTACTCCGTGGGCAAGAATCCTATGGAACTCGTCCTTGAACTTGTTTCCCATCTGCTCTGCGTTATCACTGATTCTGTCAATGCTGATGTAGAACTCCGCTGATAGATATTCCTCGCAGTCGTTTAACGGGAATGTGACGATGTCGGTGTAAAAATCGTGGTGCATCCTTGAGACGTTGAAGTCGTAAAGGTACTCGTCACTGCAGAAAATGTAGTGAAGCTCTCCGATTTTCTTTCCATAATCTGCCGCAATCTCTTGTATCCACTCTTTGGCAAAACGTTGGTTTATCTCCGGCATCTCGATGTCGATGGCTTGAAACGTTATCATAATGCTGTTATTTGTTTCTGAAAAAATATTCGTTAATTTTTGTCTTATAAAATTGTTGGTATTCGATAGGGGAGTAGCGCAGGAAATCTTGCTGCCTGTTCTTGCTTTCCTCGTATCTTAACTCGTCTATGCTGTGAGTCTTCGGCTCTCCTTTGTACTCGTCTGATTTTCTCTTCTCGTCTTTCTCCCGCTCTTGCTGCGCGTTCTCGGCTTTAAGCATCCTCGACATTATGTCTTTGTTCCTTCTGATGGTCTGGTTGTTGATTCTCTTGTTGACAATGTCGTCCTCAAGTTTGTCCATCTCTTTGATGATGTCGTTTATGCCGTCATCTTCTAATATCCCGTTCTTCTTCATCTCGTCTAAAAGTCTTTGCATGCCCTCCCTTATCATCTCTTGCTCCGCTGCCATGCGAACAAGCTCCTCGCTGAGACTCTGCATCGGCATGCCATCCTTCTGCATCTGTTGCATCTGTTTCTGCATCTGCCTCAACTGCTCGCCTAACTGCTGCTGTAGGTCTTTCATGTTCTTCATGCTCTGCTGCTTGCCTTTCTCACTTTTTGAGTTTCCCTGCTTTGAACACGAGCTGTTCGACATGCCCTGCATCTGCGAATCCATGTCTTTTAACGACTCGGATAGCATTAAAGCAAGGTTGTTCATCGACATCATCGCATTTTGCTGCTTACTCGTCGCCGAGCTTAACCGTAACTCCAAAATGTCCTGCATCGATGAACCAAGTTGCTGGTCTATGACTTGTAGCTCTTTAAATACAAAGTCTTTTATCATCGTCTGTCGCAAAGCCATCTTGCGCAATGAATCCTCTACCATGGCGAAATTATCCGAAATCTCTTTCTGCCTGCTGATTTTCTGCGAGATGCTTGGGTCGTCTTTCTTCATGACACTTATCTCGCTCATCAGTGCCTCCTCATCGTGCGATGAGCGTACCACATTCTCAAGTAATATCCTTACAAGGTGTGCGTCTTCAGCCAGCTGCTCCATTCCGGAACTCATCATCTGCATGTCCATGCTCTCCGCCATCTCACGCATCTTCTTTCCAGCTTCCTTTTTCTTGCCCCCGGCCTCTTGCTCGTTATTCCCACTCTCGGCCTCTTCCGCCTCTCTCAGGTCCTCACTAATCTCTTCCGCAGCTTGCTCGTCCTTGCTGATATTGAATGGTGATTCAAGCCCCTCGTTCTTGTCTATTATTGAATCAAGGCGGTTCTGAATCTTGTCGAACTCATCTAATGCCTCCTGCGCCTTTATTGAGTCACTCTCCGCTGTCAACTTCTCCGAAAGCTCATTGAGGTCCTCAATCAACTTGTTCATGTCTTTCTCTACTTTTAACTGCTCTAAAAGTGAAAGGTTCCTGTCCATCATCTTCTGGAAACTCTCGTTGTTCTTCTTCATCTCCTTCATGATGTTCTGCATCTTGTCAAGCGGCATCTCTCCTAACATCTTCTCTATTTCTTCTATCAACTTCTTCATCTCATCAGGAATGACCTCTTCAAACAATTTGTTTATCTCTTCCTGTTTCTTGATTATCTCCTCTGAATATATATCGTTGTCTTTCATGAAGTTAGATAGTTCTTTCTGCTCCTCTTGTATCTTATCCCATTCTTCTTGTATCTCTTTCTGCTTCTCAATGAGCTCCTTGATTTTTTCCTTGTCGTTCCAGTCTAATTCTTTTTTTGACATTAGCTCTCTTAGCATATCGTCAATGTCTTTCCTTATCTTCTGAATATCGTCAGAACGATTTGATAACTGTTCAAGTATTTGATTCTCAGTGCTGTTCGCTACCGAATCGAGTGCTGCCGTGCTTGGAATGGTGAAATGGAACACATCCGACTGTTTCGCTTTCGGACCATTAACTCCATCGTTGTCAAATACTTCGAAATATGAAGTGATATTGTCTCCTCTGTCTATCTTCATGGTGTCAATATCGATACTATAATAGAACGAGCCTCTCGTGTTCCGCTTGTCGATGCTTATAGTTTTGACAAACGAAACTGAGGGCTTGCCTTCTACGTTAAAATGATAGAGTAATTTTGTAAAACCGTAATCGTCGGCTATCAATCCTGAATAATATGTCTGTTTTGAGAATTCCTCGTGATAGTCTTGTACTTGAATTTCTGGATAAGCATCGGGTATTACATTGATAATGAATGGTATAGCTTCCGAATCACTGCTCCATCTGTTTGTTGTCTGTATTTGAAATCGTGTTGTCTCCCTCGCTTCGATGGTGTAAGTGAAACGGTTGTCCTCCTTGGCTCCGACGCTATTCATTATGCTGTCGGTAATAATGAACAGAGTGTCGGTGTCCTTTGTTATGAAAGAAAATTCGAGAGCCGAGCCTTCAGGAACGATTATCCGTGTCTTGCCTTTTATTGTCTCATCGTCTCTTTTGAGGTATTTCGGGAACGAAACTTTTGTCTCGTACGAAAGAAGTGACGGTTTAGGCCTAACTATTAAGCTTATTGTTTGACTTTTATATTCTCCTCCTTCAACGTGGAAATCTTCATTGTTTTTAACATTCTTAAAAATAATTTGGAAATTATTGTTGTTAATTTTTCTCATCATTTTAGTTCCGCTGGTGCTTTTGATGAAAAACAACACTGGAATCTGCTCGCCATTAACATGAATGTTAAAAGCAATATCTTCTCCTTGTGTTGCTTCAAGTGATGAGGCGGAAAGCTCGACGGTGAAAGGCAGGGGCTTGTCGTAATGCTGCTTGTAGTTGATGATTCGAAGAGCGGGCTCTGTTGAAAAATTTGGAAGGAATAAGGTCAGTGCCGATAATACGAAAAAGGCTAAGATGAAGATTCTCAACATCTTGAAGTTTTCTTTCAGATTCACCACATTTGAGAAGTCAAAAGGACCAAGGTTCTCTGTGCGTTGCTGAATTGTGGCAATGAGCATCTCGTTGTCTGGGTTATCATTAAGATTATCAGATAGTTGTATGGTGTTTATTAGTTTGTCGCTTATTTCGGGAAAGAATCTCCCGATTATTAACGCTGCCTCTTTCTCTGTCATTTTTTTCCTAAACCTGAGAAAATCAGAAAGCGGCATAATGATAAAGGAGAGAGCGATGAAAGAAAAAACGCAGACAAACAGGATTAATAAAATGAGTCTTCCTTTTGTAGGCAGCCATGAAAAATATTCTATACCGTTGACAATCAGATATAATGCTATCATTAGGGAAAGCCCTATCAGGCCGCTGTGGATAAGGCGGTTGAGGTAGTACTTCCTGATGAAGCGTTCTATTTTTTCTGACAAAAAACTTCTATCCATAATAAATAAACTTGCAAAGATATGGATTTTTATCGAGGAAAGAGAAAAAATAAAAATAAAGTGAGGATTAAGGAAAAAACTATATTTTTGCAAAAAATAAAAAGTTAAAAATATGAAGGAAGTACGAGTGCGTTTTGCTCCAAGTCCGACGGGACCGTTGCACATAGGTGGTGTTAGGACCGCTTTATATAATTATCTGTTTGCCAAGAAGAACGGCGGGAAGATGTTGTTGCGAATTGAGGACACTGACCAGACACGATTTGTTCCTGGTGCAGAGGAGTATATCATCAAGTCGCTTGACTGGTGCGGGATAAAATTTGACGAGAGCGATATTGTCGGAGGTCCGTATGGTCCTTATAAACAGAGTAATAGGAAGCATCTTTATAAGCAGTATAGCGATGAGCTTATAGCTAAAGGGCATGCATATTACGCATTTGACACGGCAGAGGAGCTCGACAAGCTGAGGGCTGAGGCGGAGTCGCAGAAAAAGACATTCATTTACAATGCGGAGACTCGTCAGGAGCTGAGGAACTCGCTCACGATGACAAAAGAAGACGTCGATGCTTTGATTGAAGGTGGCACACCATATACAGTACGTTTCATGATGCCAGAGGATCGTGTCGTTGAGATGCATGACATTATTCGTGGCGACATAAAGGTAAATACTAAGACATTGGACGACAAGGTGTTATTTAAATCAGACGGCATGCCGACATATCATCTTGCTAATATTGTTGACGACCATCTGATGAAGATTTCGCATGTCATTAGAGGAGAGGAATGGCTTCCTTCCATGCCGCTGCACGTGTTGCTGTATGAGGCGTTTGGCTGGGAGGCTCCTGAGTTTGCGCATCTCCCTCTGCTTCTCAAACCTGACGGAAATGGCAAGTTGAGCAAGCGCGATGGTGACCGTCTTGGCTTCCCTGTCTTCCCTATGCAGTGGGAAAACCCTGAGACTCACGAGATTTCTTCCGGATACAAACAGTCAGGATATTATGCCGAGGCGTTTATCAATATGCTTGCATTACTTGGCTGGAATCCGGGTACCGAACAGGAGATATTCTCTATGGATGAGCTGATTCAGGCCTTCTCGTTCGAGCATTGCAGCAAGGCGGGCGCACGTTTTAATGTCGAGAAAGCTAAATGGTTTAATCACGAATATCTGATGCGCAGGTCGGCAGAGGAAGTGGGAAAAGAATATCACGAATGGCTTAAAAATGAAAAGGATATCGACGCTGACCTCAACTATGTGATTAAGGTAGCTGGCTTGGTGAAAGACCGCGTTAACTTTGTTAAAGAATTATGGGATCAGAGCTTCTTCTTCTTTGCTGAACCTGAGAAATATGACGAGGTGACTGTTAAGAAACGTTGGAAAGAGAACTCCCCGGAACTTATGAGGAAGGCTGCCGAAGTGTTAAAGAATATTGAGCCTTTCACCGCTGATAATATTGATAAGACCTTGACCGAATGGATTAATTCTAATGAACTTGGAATGGGGCCTGTGATGAATGGCTTGAGACTCATGCTCGTGGGAGCCGGCAAAGGACCTCATATCCATGAAATCCTCGACCTCATCGGAAAGGAAGAGGCACTGAAACGCATAGAGAAAGGCCTTGAAACCTTAAAATAATTGTTAATAATCATTAGGAGATACGCAATGGAGAAATCTTAATATTTGTTGGGATTTCTCCATGCTTAATATAATATAGAAGTTATGGCAATAATATCTATTGAGAAGATGGAGTTTTACGCCTATCACGGATGCTTTGAGGAAGAGCAGAAGATAGGTACATGGTTTAATGTTGACCTTAGTATGGAGGTCGATACTGCAAAGGCCGAGGAGTCGGATAATCTTGATGATACCGTGAACTATCAGATGGTATATCAGGTTGTGAAAGAGGCGATGATGCAGCCGTCACATCTGTTGGAGAACGTCGCCCGCCGAATACTTAAGGCTGTAAATGAAAACTTTCCGCAGGTGTCTTACGCTTGGGTGAAAGTGAAGAAAATGAACCCGCCACTCGGTGGAAAAATGGAGAGCGTAAGCGTTGAAATGGAGTCGTAAGGCTTTTTCCTCTTCCTTAAATTATTATTCCGCCCTTTATTTTAGAGCGGAATTTTTTTTGGTTAATACTATTTTACAATTCAATTTGATTTTCTAATACTTGCTTCTCATTCCATTGTTAAAAGACTTTAATGTGTTGTTAATCAGATTTTTCATTTTTCCTCTTCAGAAGTTTATAAGGCTCAACTATGTATATGATGGAGAAAGTGTTGATGGCCAGCTCCTTGCAGACTTCACCAATTCTTGTTTTGATGAAAAAGATGATAGCAAGGCCACAGATATTGATGTAACATCGATTACCGGAGCGTTGACTATTCATTTCAAAACTGGAGATATGGGTGGTTGCCGTGGGTTTAATCTCTTCACAAGTTGTAGAGATGTTGCTGGTTCAAACGAAAGCATAGTAAAGGAGGAAGTGAAGTTGTATCCGAATCCTGTCGAAGGCCTTCTTAATATTGAGGGTGAAGGTCTTGGAGTGATTGAAATTTACGACATCACGGGAAGGAAAGCCGGTACTTACGAGAACGTGAATGTCATCGACATGAGTTGATATAAGAGCGGGCTATATGTTGTTAGGATGCAAGGATATTCTGAGAGAATATTTGTAAAATAGAATAAAATAATGATTGAAATACATGGTGCTTTTTGCGCCATGTATTTCATATTAATCTATGACGCCGCTACCTAACACCACTGGCTCTTCGTAATGGTATATGGTTCCGAACTGCCCTGCTGCTACACCTGAAATCATCACGTCGGAGTGAATCAAGAGTCCGTTATCGGTGAGTTGCAGTGTTCCGGTGCGAAATTCTGGTTGATGTCTGATTTTATATCTGATTTTTTGGCCTTCGCTGAAATGTATTTCCGGGTTCATTGCTTGTACATCGACGAGGTTTATCTTGTCAACATATTGTGATTCAGGGTCATAGCCTTGGGAGACAAAGACGATGTTGTTTTGAGTGTCTTTTTTTACCACGAACCAAGGTCCGCCGCCGAGTCCGAGGCCTTTCCTTTGACCGATGGTATGGAACCAGAAGCCCTTATGTTTTCCAAGCACTTTGCCTGTCTCTATTTCAATGATGTCGCCTTCTTTTTCTCCCACATATTCGCGGATATAGTCGTTATAGTTTATTTTGCCGAGGAAGCAGATGCCTTGTGAGTCGTGTCGTTCTGCGCTTGGCAGCTTCAGTTCGGCGGCTATTTTCCTCACTTCCGATTTGGGGAGGTCGCCGAGGGGGAACATGGCTTTATGTAGTTGCGGGTACGTTATCCTCGACAGGAAGTCCGTCTGGTCTTTAAAGGTATCTTTGGCGGTTCCGAGCCACGACACGCCTTTCTCATCGTACCATTGTCGTGCGTAATGTCCGGTGGCAATACGGTCGAACTGATAGCCTATTTTTTCCTCGAAAGCCCCGAATTTGATGAATCTGTTGCACATCACGTCAGGGTTAGGTGTGAGTCCTTTGCGCACTGAATCCATAGTGTACCTTGCAACGCGGTCGTAATATTCCTTCTGCAGGTCGATGATGTCGAATCTGCAGCCATATTTTTTTGCAATGAATGTAGTTATCTCGATGTCCTCTTCCGCGGGGCAGTCCATCAAATCGTCTTTACCTTCGAGGCCGATTTTGATATAGAAGATATGCGGGTCGAACCCCATGTCTTTCAGTAGCGGCACGATGACAGAGCTATCGACGCCGCCCGAAACCAAAGCAGCGATATTCATCGTTTGTTAAATTCAGAGTTCTTTACAGGTATTGTAAACTGGTATTTCCCGTTGATATTTGTCTCAGCGGAGCTGTAGATGCCGCCGTTTCTCTTTCCTTTATATGCCGACCACAAACGGTCGCCGTAGGAGAAGTGCCACCATTCTGCCGGGAAGTTGACGAAGCCTTGTTTCTTCATCTTCTTCACGAGATATTTGCGGTTTATCTTCTGTTCTTTATTGAGTACATTTTTGTATGACGGGGTGCTGCGGTCGAAGATGTTTGAGCCGTAGTCGAAGTCTTTGCCTGAGTCGTCGCAGAAAGCAATATCTATTGCGGCGCCGGTCTCATGTCCGCCCAGGTTACCTGATGGGTCTGTCGATTGATATTTTGCCATCCTGATAGCCTCGTGACGGCCGATTTTCGGGTCTTCTTCTAATATCTTGTTTACAATTTTCTCAAACATCTCGTTCAAGGTCTGTTTTGATGTGAAGGCCTTATAAACCTTTATCTTGATGTTGTCGGGCAGGCTGTCGGCAACCTTGTTAATCTTCTTTAGCACATTTTTCCTGATGAGGACAGGCTGCTCAAGAGTATCATAGTTTAAGATAATCTTTTTGGTTGGGATAATAGGTACGAGTGGGTCATAGCATTCGTGTACATGGACGCGTCCTACGTAACGCCTTGATATTGTTTTTCTTATGCCGAGTCTATACATCAGATGATGCCAATGGAAGGCGAAATGTCTCCTTCTTCTTTTCGATTTAAAATAAATCAGAACGCAGATAAGGATGATGATAAGGCAGGTGATAAAGATTATCAGCGGGATTTTTGCGATGATAAGGTCTTTATTGTCGATGAACCATGCGATTAAGTTGTCGAATATCATAATTATTTAATTTTTATCATTATTGGGCAGTGGTCAGAATGTTTTGCATCGGGGAATATGGCTGCTTCGAGCAGGTTGTCTTTTAGGGCATCAGTGATGATGTGGTAGTCGATACGCCAGCCTTTGTTGTTATTTCTTGCGTTAGCGCGATAGCTCCACCATGAGTAGTTGCCGGGTTCTTTATGAAGGGTACGGAAGCTGTCGATATATCCGTCGGAGAGGAAGTCGGAGAACCATTGTCGTTCTTCGGGCAGGAAGCCGGAGTTGTTGGCGTTTCTGACGGGGTCGTGAATATCGATGGCTTCGTGGCAGATGTTGTAATCGCCGGAGAGTATCAGGTTAGGGCGTGATTTCCTCAAGTCGTTGACATAGTTCCTGAAGAAGTCGAGCCATTGCATCTTGAAGTCCTGCCGTTCCTCTCCCGTGGTGCCGGAGGGGTGATAGACGCTGACGACGGATATGTCGCCGAAGTCGGCGCGGATGAACCTGCCCTCGTCGTCGTATGTGGGGTTGTCCATGCCATAGGTCACGTTGTCGGGCTGTATTTTTGACAAGATGCCCACGCCGCTATATCCTTTCTTCTTTGCAGGATACCAGAAGCAGTGGTAACCCATTGATTCTATTTCCATTACTGGGATTTGGTCTGGAGTGGCTTTGAGCTCTTGGAGGCAAACGACATCTGGAGAGACGCTGCCAATCCATTCGAGCAGGCCTTTAGAGATGGCTGCTCTTATACCATTTACGTTATAGCTGATTATCTGCATTAATCCTAAAAAATTAAGTTTTGCAAAAATAAATAATATTTTTTATAAAAAGCAACGATAATAAAAATTCATTTTATATTTTTGCGTCATGAGATTAAGGTTGAAAACAAGAGCGAGAATAATACATAAGTCGTTGAACAGATGGATAAGAGCGCACTCCTCCGACCGTCAGTTCATGATATTTATCGCCATACCCACTGGATTCCTTGCTGGTCTGGCGGCTGTTTTGATAAAATTGCTTGCGCATACGATACGTGATTTCTTCTTTAACATGCGCACTGACAACGCGTTTCTTAACATATTGTTTTTCTTTCTGCCTGCGATAGGAATTGTGCTAACGATAATAACCATAAAATATATCTTGAAGAGGGACGTTGGTCATGGCATTCCGGCATTGCTATATGCGTTGTCGAGGAACAAGGGCATTGTGAAGCCATACACTATGTTCTCTTCAATAATAACGAGTGCGCTGACGGTTGGCTTCGGCGGTTCTGTTGGTCTCGAGGGCCCGTCGGTATCTACAGGTGGCTCGATAGGCTCGAATATCGGGCAGTTTTTGAAGTTGAACCAGAAGCAGATAAATGTATTAATAGGTATGGGAGGAGCGGCGGCTCTTGCGGCTATTTTCCAAGCACCTATTACGGGCGTGATATTTGCTATGGAGGTCTTTATGATTGACATCTCCATGACGGCCCTTATCCCTATTATCATATCGTCGTTCGTGGCTATTCTCACATCTTACACCTTTCTTGGCAGGGCGTTTGAGTACGAGATAACAATCATGGAGTCGTTTATCCCGTCCAACTCGTTGTATTACGTGGTGTTAGGCCTCTTCACAGGTCTTGTGTCGGCATATTTCATGAGGGTGTATTTCAGTGTGGATAAGCGTTTCAAGAAGATAGAGAACCCGTGGAAGCGGTTTGTCATCGGTTCGATATGTCTTGGTGTCTTGATATTTCTGTTTCCATCTCTTTATGGTGAGGGATACGAGACCATCAACGCGGCATTGAACGGCAACATTGCCTTAATCCTTGAGAACACAATCTTTGAGTCGTTCTCCGGTAATATTTGGATCGTAGTAATAATATTCGTAGGCATTATTCTTGCTAAGGCGTTTGCCACGTCATACACTTTTGCTGCCGGCGGTGTTGGTGGCACCTTCGCTCCCGCGCTGTTCCTTGGCGCGATGACTGGAATGGTGTTCGTCCTCATCGTCAACAACCTTGGGATTGGCGACCTCGACATCACCAAGTTCGCCCTTGTGGGTATGAGTGGCGTCATTGCGGGAATGCTCCACGCTCCTCTCACGGGAATATTCCTCATCGCAGAGATAACCAACGGCTATTCCCTCATGGTGCCTCTTATGATTGTCTCCGCCTTATCACTTGCCGTCAACAGGTTCTTCTTTAAAGAGTCAATATATACTTACAGCGTCGCGGCAAAAGGTGTGAAGGTGTCTTTCAATAAAAATGTGAGCATACTTAATATGATGTCATCTAACCATTTGATAGAGAATAATTTTAAGACTATCAGGCCAGAACAGACGCTGGAAGACCTGATACCGCTCATCGCCTCGTCATCACGAAACATCTTCCCCGTTGTCGATAAAGACGGCTATTTCAAAGGGCATATCCTTTTTGATGATATCAGGAGTATTGTTTTCGACAGGAAACAATATTGCTCTATGGCTCAATATCTTATGGTGGTGCCTCAATACACTATCACTCCTGACGAGCCTATGGAAGATGTGGTACAGAAATTTGAAGAGTCGCACAAATATAACATTCCTGTCATCGATAAGGACGGCAAATATCTCGGCTACATCTCAAGAGCCAATATGTTTACTGCTTATCAGGCGACTTTGAAGGAGATTTCTGCGGAGTGATTTTCTCTACCCAGATGACCCACATCAGGAATATCACCACATAGAAAAATATCTTGAAGATATAGTCGTGGGCGAAATGGAAGCCGTTTGGGAAAGGTATCATGAACAGCACTATCCCGACGATACGCACCACGTTTGTTAGCTCGACGATTATCAGTCCTAACGGGATATACCATGCCTTGTGCCTCCATGGTCCGGGAAATATCAGCATTAGGAAGAGCCAGTGCAGCCATTGTTTCAGGCTGGTGCATTCGGGCGCGACGGTGATGCAGGAGTACCCTCCGTCGCTGTTGATGAAGAATATCGACTGTCCTTTAGTGACAATGTCGATACGGAAGACATGGTCTAACACCCAAGTGCTTTGGTCAAAAAGCAGTGCCGACGCCCAAGCGAACAGGCTGTCAATGGTGCCTTTTATTGGCCAGAAGTCCATGACCTCATTCCAAAGGAGATAGATGAAATGAAAGCTGAAAATCAGGATAAAGAACAACCCGACATCATAATATGTCTTATACTTGGGGTCGTTCTTGTATTCTTCGAGTCTGCTCCAGTCCATAATGTCCCGTTAGGATTACCTTGCTATTTGAATCTATAACCGAGGGTGATGAGCAGGGAGTTTGTCTTGGAATCCACGTCATCGTATAGGTATTTTATCTTGCCTTCGTTGGAGAGATACGGCTTTTTAGCATTGAAGATGTCCACCATGCCTAAGCTGTAACGTGCTGATACAAAGATGTGTTCTGTTATATAGCCTGTCAAACCGCCTACAATGGCGAAGTTAAATGGGTTGTATTCTTTTGTCTTCTCGTAGATGGTGCTTTTGTTTATGCGGCTCTTGTTCAGTGTCCATTCGGCTTCTTTTATTATTTGTATGCAGTAGCTTGGCTGGACTCCGAGTTCTACGGTCATCTTGTCGTTGAGCACATGCAGGCTTGCCATTACCGATGCGCTGATGTTGCTTGCCTTTGTCGATGCGCTGTAGTTATATACGAAATACTGTGTGGTGTCGATAATGTCCCTTTTCGTGATGTCGCCTTTTAATGAGTATCCGCCTCCGTTGTAGAGGAGGTCAAACCTGAGGCCGAGCAAATCGTTAAACCTGTATTCATAGTATCCGCCTATCACAATGTTGGTGTTGGCTTTCTTTCTCGCGTTCTCAATAGGAAGATATGCCACATTTGTCTTGTTGATGATGTTTGAGTCGGCGGTGATAGTGATCTCGTTGATGGTGTATGGCTGGGAGTCATCGACAAACATACGGCTATCGATACGCATATTGTTTATGCCGGCTCCGAAATAGATGCCATAACGATTGTTGTCCTGAGCAAAGATGTTGGCTACTAATGTGATAATCAGTGATAAGGATAATAACAGCTTCTTCATGATAAAAATTTTGCCACAAAGGTAAGCAAAATTAATAAAAGTAGTATCTTTGTGATGTTATTTTATGAAAAAAATGGATTTACGAGTTACTTGTGTTCAGACAGATGTGAAGTCATGCGACCCGGAGTGGAACAGGAAGCATATTGATGAGATGATAGAAGATGTTGTTGGGACGGATGTCATTGTGTTGCCGGAGACGTTCACTACGGGTTTTCCTGTTGATGCTGAGAGATATGCCGAGCGTCTTGATGGTCCTACGGTGACATGGATGAGGGACAGGGCGAGAGAGAAGGGCTGTGCGATATGCGGCACCATAGTGACGAGGCGTGAGGAAGATGGAAAGGTGAAGTATTTCAACAGTTTTATATGGATGGAGCCTGATGGCAGATACCTTATTTATAATAAGAGGCATTCGTTCAAGATGGGAGGAGAGCTTGGCCTTGACGAGGGCAGCGAGTTGCTCACCATTGAATATAAAGGCTGGAGGATAAGGCCTTTTGTCTGTTACGATATGCGTTTCCCGGTATGGAACCGTAACAGGTTCAAAGATGGAAGGTTCGAGTACGACCTCGCTATTTATTCTGCCGAATGGCCGGAGAAGAAGTCATATATCTGGAAGACGCTGCTGCCGGCGAGAGCCATCGAGAACCAAGCGTATGTGGTGGGAGTGAATAGGGTAGGTGTTGACGAAAGCAATATCAGCTATAGTGGCGACTGTATGATTGTCAATATGAAAGGACGTGTCGTGGCAAAGGCCGAGGAAGGAGATGATGTGTTCTCTGCCACTTTGAGTAAGGAAGAGCTCGATGCTTTCCGCGGATATTTCGTGGTGGCACGCGACTGGGACGACTTCAAGATAACGGATACCGAATAGATTTTAAGAATTAACAAAAAAAGAGTATGAATATCATTATTGCTGGTGATGGTGAGGTGGGAATGCACCTTGCCAAGGCATTAGAGAGCAGTAACCATAGTATCACCATCGTTGACCCTCATGAGGAGCTTCTCAAGATGATGGAGTCGAACTCCGACCTTATGACCATCACGGGTGATTCCACCTCGATAAAGACCTTGCAGAAAGCCAACGTAAAGAAGGCCGACATGGTCATTGCGGTGCTTCACGATGAGCATATCAACCTGCTTACAGGTATCCTTTCAAAGAAACTTGGGGCAAAACGTGTCGTCGTACGCGTCAACACCATGGAGAACCTCAGCCCTGAATCGTGGAGGATATACCAAGACCTCGGCATTGACGGCATAATATCGCCGGAAGACATTGCAGCTCAAGAGATTATCACCCTCTTGAAACAGACTGCCGCCACAGAGGCACACGATTTCGCAGGTGGAAAACTTGAGATGTATATGGTTAAACTCGAAGATACCGCCATCGTCAACAACAAGAGCATTGAAGAGATTGCGGAACAGTATAAGCATATCGATTTCAAGCCTCTTGCCGTCCACCGCCGCCAGAACACGTTCATCCCTCATAGTGACGACGTCTTACGTGCCGGCGACATGGTGTATGTCATCTCAAAGCCTACCGCGATAAAAGAGCTGATGACCCTTTGCGGAAAGCAGAAATACAATATCCATAACGTGATGATAATCGGAGGCGGACGCGTGGGACGTATCACCGCCAAACGTCTTGAGAAAGAGATGGATATTAAAATCATTGAGCTTGATAAGAACAGATGCTACGAGTTGACGAATATCCTTTCTAACGCCATGGTTGTCAATGCTGATGCCCGTGATGTCGATATGCTTGAGCAGGAAGGCATCAAGAGCGTTGACGCTTTCATCGCCGTGACGGAGAACACCGAGACAAATATTCTTACCTGTCTGCAGGCTAAGGCTTACGGGGTGAAAAAGACCATAGCACTCGTTGAGAACATCGATTATATCGACATCTCACAGAACATCGGTATCGACACTATTATTAATAAGAAACTCATCGCGGCGAGCTACATGGTGAGATACACTCTTGGAGACAACGTCTCTACTCTCAAATGCCTCAGCGGTATCAACGCCGACATCATGGAGTTCCTCGTCCCTGACGGCTGCCTCGCCACCATGCGCCCTATCAACAGGCTGCTTGTCCCCGAAGGTGCTGTCATTGGAGGCATTATCCGCGGCGAGATAAGCTTTATTGCCACCGGCGACTTCCAGATTCAGGCGGAAGACCGTGTCGTCGTCCTTGCCTTGCCAAACGCTATCAAAGATGTTGAGCGGCTTTTCAGATGACGCCTTATACTTCTTTCGGTGTTGATCTGCTTAATGACTCAAGGTATTTCCCTTATTTCATGGGTGATGACAAATATGGGGTTATCGACAATGAATGTTATTCATCAATAAGCCGTCGGAGCAGCAGACGGGATTGTACAAATATCGTGATAAAGACCCGAAGAACTACGTCCTTGAGCAGCAGGAACAGTCGGAAGATATGCGAAAATACGCTGAATCGTGTTGGCAATCAAGTGATTATTAGATAAATATGAAAAAAACAAAATTTTTTATTGACAAATAAAAAAAAGTTGTAATTTTGCGGCGTGAAACGATGCCTAATGGTGTAATTGGCAACACGACTGACTCTGGATCAGTAAAGTCCAGGTTCGAACCCTGGTTAGGCAACGAAGACGCAATCAGGCTGACTAAAATAGGTTTTTGGTCAGCCTGATTTTTTTATTCTTCAAGTTTAATCATAATGAAAAAAAGGTGTATCAAAGCCGGGTAAACAGCAGATACACCTTTAGGTAATGAATTGTGCCTTACATCGCAAAACGATGCAACTCTATCATTATCTTGTTAAACTCATATTGTAAATCAATGAGTTTTAACTGTGTCTCGTGATAGAACTCAAGCTCGACGAGATAATCCACAATCGTCATCTCTCCGTTATCTAACGCCTTCCTCAAAAGGTCTCGGCTGTCATTATCGTTGAAGAGCTCGTTTATTGCGTTGATATTGTCGTTAAGCGATTTGGCTTTAAGATAAAGGGTGTACATCTCATTTTTGAAAGACTGTGTCTCGCTTTCAAGAGAGGCTTTGGTGCTTTCCGACAATGCCTTAGCGGAGTTAACAGTGCGGGCGTTGCCCCAGAACGGGAGCGAGAACCCTAATGTAGGACCATGGTATCCTCCGTCCGCCTCTTTCTCAAGCATGTAGCCGATATTGATTCTCGGTATCCATTCTGACTTCGCTAAACGTACATTGCGTTCGTTTACATCGTTTTGGATGCTTATTTGGGCTAAGAACGGATTGTTTTGCATTGTGGTCTCGAGCCATTCCTCAAAATCCGTTGGCAGGCTGAGGGCATCATATTCTTTTTGTTCAAAGGATATTTCCTCGCCGCCGTTAAGAGATTTTAACATTCCGAGAAGACGTTCGTGTTCGAGAGCCACCATCTCGTATTCGTTCTTGATGTCAATAAAGTTCATCTGTGCGTTTCTGAAGTCGAGGATGTTGGCATCGCCCACGTCGAGGCGTTTCTTGAATCCCTCGGCAATAGCCTTCGCATTAGTAAGGCATTGCGTCAGGTAATCCATCTTGATGCTGCAATACACCAAGTCGGTGCAAATCTGTTGAGTCTCAAACAACAGCTCATTACGTAGTGTCTCGTATTCAGTATCGATGAGGTTGTTATTCAAGTTCCTGATTTTCTTTTTATTAGAATAAACAGTAGGGAAGTCAATCTCTTGGGAGATGCTGATGTCGAGGCGGTGTTCGGAGGCGTCGTTCACACCGAAGAGGAAGCCTGTCTCCAATTCCGGGTTAGCCCAGAGAGAGCCGGCGTTATTAGATGTCTTGTCAGCAAAGGCTTTTTTCTGGAGGGAGAGGAGCAGTTTGCTGTTGGCTTCTATAGAGTCGAGTGTCTGTTGATAAGCTTTTTGGGCGTTAGCAAGGGAGACACACAGCACGAGGGCTGATAGAAATAGGTATTTTCTCATATTATTGTTTTTTCTTATGAACAAGTTCGTAAACCACTGGTATGACGTAAATATTGAGAAGTGTTGATGTGAGTAGTCCGCCGAGGACGACGACGGCCATAGGGCTTTGAATCTCATTACCCGATGAGCTGCCGTTAATCACGAGAGGGATAAGGGCGAGGGCGGAGGTGAGAGCTGTCATCATAATAGGGGTGAGGCGGTCTTTGGAGCCTTCGATGATGGCGTTGCGCAAAGAGGTGCCGTGACCTTCTATTGTGAAATAGCGTGATATCAGGAGGATGCCGTTTCTTGTGGCGATGCCAAAAAGGGTGATGAAGCCGATGATGGCGGGTATGCTGACCACTTTAGAGGAGATGAAGATGGCGAAGACGCCTCCTATCACTGCGAGAGGCAGGTTCAACAGTGTGATGGCGGAAAGTGATACGTCTTTAAACTCTCCGTAAAGAAGGAGGAATATTATCATTAGGGCTATGACTGTCATTATCAGCAGTGTCCTTGAGGCGTCTTTTGCACTCTGGAACTGTCCGCCGTACTCAATCCTATAGCCTTCGGGCAGCGTGATGTTATCGTTCACTCTGTCCTTAATCTCGTTGACGACGCTCACCACGTCGCGGCCGGAGACGTTTGCCGAGACAACGATTTTACGCTGCACGTTCTCGCGTGAGATGGAGTTCGGGCCTCCCACCGACACTATGTCTGCCACGTCTTCAAGAGGCACCATTGCTCCCGTGCCGGTGCTTATCAGTGCTGATTTCAGCTTGTCGATGCTGTTGACATAGCTCTCGTCAAGGCGGAGCACAAGGTCGAAGCTGCGTTGTCCTTCAAATACTTCGGCGAGTTTCTCACCTGAGAAGGCTAACTCCACGTAATGGTTGAACTCTTCCATGGTGATGCCGTAGCGTGCGAGCATATCGCGGTTCGGGCGTATCTGTATCTCCGGCGTCTCTGTCTGCTGTTCCACGTTAAGATCTACGAGTCCTTGGATGTCGGATATCTCGTCTTTCAGTCGGTTTGCTGTCATGAAGAGCTCGCTGATGTCGGTACCGAAAATCTTTATTGCGATGGCGGCGCGTGTCCCTGTGAGCATGTGGTCGATACGGTGTCCGAGGGGCTGTCCCACTGTGGCGGCGATGCCGGGTATGGAGGCGAGACGCTCACGCACATCTGTCAGGAACTCCTCCTGTGTGCGCTCCCCTAAGGTGAAGTTGACATCTATCTCGGCACTGTTCGTTGACTGCGAATGCTCGTCAAGCTCGCCGCGTCCCGACCTGCGTGCCGTGCTGCTGACCTCCGGGATGTCTAACAACTCGGTCTCCACAATGTGTCCTAACCTGTTGCTCTCCTCAAGGGAGATGCCGGGTTTTGACACCGCCGTGATGGTCAAAGAGCCCTCGTTAAAGTCGGGGAGGAAGCTCCTTCCCATGGTGAAGAACACCGCCACGGCAGCGACAAGAAGAGTAAAGGTGCTGATTATCACTGTCTTCTTGTGGTCTAACGCCCAACGGAGAGATTTGTCATAACCATTTGTTAGTTTGCGGGTAATCCAACTCTCCTTGTCTCTTTTTTCAAGATACCTGTCATCGGAAAGTATCATCTTGCAGAGCAGAGGCGTGACGGTCATGGCGACGATGAGCGACATGAACAAGGCTATGATATAGCTTATGCCGAGCGGCTTCAGCATCCTGCCTTCCATACCTGAAAGGAAGAAGAGAGGCATAAAGGCGGCTATGGTGATGAATGTGGCGTTGATGATAGATGTCCTAATCTCGCTGGAGCCATTAAACACCACCATGAACGCACTCTCACGCTGTTCCTTTGGCTTCAGATGGTTCTGCCTCAACCGTTTATAGACGTTCTCCACATCAATGATTGCGTCATCGACGAGAGAGCCGATGGCGATACACATTCCTCCTAATGTCATGGTGTTGACGTTCATGCCGAGTAGGTGTAGCACGATGAGCGTGCCAAGAAGGGATAATGGTATTGCGATGACGGAGATAACCGTTGTGCGGAAGCTGCCAAGGAAAAGGAAGAGAATGATGATGACGAAGACGGCGCCTTCTATCAAGGCTCTTGCCACGTTGTTCACCGCTGCCTCGATGAAGTCGGCCTGACGGAAGATCTTGGTGTCCATCGTCACATCGGCGGGAAGGGACTTCTGAATATCCTTAAGGTTGCGTTCGATGTTCTTTGTGACTTTCAGGGTGTTGATGTTGGGCTGTTTGGATATTGACAAGATGACGGCGTCTTTAGCGTTACGCGAGGCGTATCCCATCTTCACCGCACTGCCTATTTGCACTGTGGCTACATCTGACAGCACTATTGGTGAGATGCCGTCGGCAGCGTATTTTATGAAGGTCCTGCCCATCTCTTCGAGCTCGTTGGTGCGTCCCATCCCTCTCAGGGCATATTCGTTGCCGAAGTCACGCATGACACCTCCTGCCGAGTTGACGCTCAACGTCTTACCTACACTCTCTATGTCGTCCATTGTCACACCGTAGGTGTTCATCCTCACGGGGTCGGCAATGATTTGGTATTGTTTCAGGTCGCCGCCTATGATGGTGACCTGCGACACTCCTCCTGTGGCGAGCACCGCCGGCTTCACTATCCATTCGGCCATGGTGCGGAGGTCCATCATCGAGGTGCTGTCACTTTGCAGCCCCACGAAGAGGATCTCGCCCATAACGCTCGACTGTGGTGCGAGCACCGGGGTGATGCCTTCGGGCAGTACCTCCGACAGGGTGACCATCTTCTCCGACACTATCTGCCTTGCTCTGAAGACGTCCATGCCCCAGTCGAACTCTACCCATACGAAAGAATAGCCCATCATGGAAGCGGAGCGCACACGGCGCACATTGGTAGCCCCATTCATAGAGGTCTCTATTGGGAAGGTGACGAGACGCTCCACCTCCTCCGCAGCCATACGGTGAGCGTCGGTCATGACAACGACGGTGGGAGCCGTGAGGTCAGGGAAGACATCAATATCCATCTGGCGGGAAGAATAATATCCGCCTATGACGAGAAGAACAGCACCGAGAAGCACCAAGAGCTTGTTCTCCAATGAGAATCTTATTATCTTACTTAACATAGCACCTCCTTAATGAACGTGGCCGGCATGAGGATCGAGCTTGCCCGAACCCTGCACAAGTTTAACATAGATGGCACCGCGCGACACTATCCTTTCGCCTGCCTCAAGACCTCCTGTGACCAATGTGCTGCTGCCGTCAGTCATGCCCAACGACACAGCACGCTTCTCATAAAGCTCCGGCTTTGTCTGGACGAAGACGAAATGTCTGCCCATCTCCTCGACGATAGCGGTGTTAGGCACCATGATGCCTTGTTCGTCAGACCTTGTCTTGATGAATAGCTCCACGAAAGAGCCAGCAAGGAGCACGCCGTTGTTCTTTATCTCGAACACTACGGAAATCAATGGGTTGGCTGTCGAGGTGGAACGGCTGTAAGAGAGGAGCCTGCCGCCTAACTGCTCGATGGAATAAACCTTGTCGCTGCCCATTACCCTTATGTCGGCGGTGACGATGTCTTTCAAGACAGGATAATACCTCGACTGAAGATTCGCCTCAATATAGAGGTTCTCGTTTCGGCTGACAGTCATAATGGTTTGACCCGCCTCGACGTAGGTGCCGTTTTCAACGAGGAGCTCGCTCACGAAGCCGTTGACAGGCGACTTCGCCACCTGCCTGCCCCCAGCGAAGTTGTCCTGCATGTTCTCGTATGCCTTCTTAGCTTTAAGATATTCTGCCTCAGCCAAAAGCATCTCGTCTTCTGATACGAGCCTGTCATCAAAAAGCACTTTCTTCCTCTCGTATGACGCTTTGGCTCTCTTGTATTCCGCACCTATCTCCTCTTGGCGCACCGCGAGGTTGTTCTCGTTCATGTTAGAGTTGTTGATGGAGAAGAGCTGCTGTCCGTTCTTCACCTCGGAGCCTGCCACGAAGCTCGTTTTTGCGAACTCTACGACCCCATCGGTGGAGGCGGTGATGACGCGTGTGTCGTCTTGCGCGTTGACGATTTGCGCCGTCGTCTTGATGATGTTGGCAACGTTTCTCATCTCAACCATCATTACATCAAAATCCACCTTGCTTGCCTGCTCATGAGAAAAAGCAACCATATTACTTGCTGCCTCTTCTTCATCGTGGCTGTGGCCATCGTCAATGTCACCATGTTCATGTTCGTGCTCATGCTCATGTTCGCATGATTCGCTGTGATTGTGTGTGTCATGTTCATGCTCATGTTTGCATGATTCGCTGTGATTATGTGTGTCGTGTACGTGTTCATCGGAATGTTCGTGCGCACACGAGATAAGACCTACAATGATTATTGCTATTATAAGAAATTTTTTCATGTTTTATGTTGTTAAATATTTGATAATAAATATTATAGCAGATACCATATTGGTAAAGGCTAAAGATAATGCAAAAGGAAGTGGGAGAAAAATTAGCAGGAGGGTGGAGCTCTCAGAACTCCAAGGCGGACAACATCTGTCTCGTTGAGTTTCAAGAGATAAGGCAGTTCCCTGAATTGGGTGCCTTCAAGTCCGAAAATGAGTTGAAGACAATTTATTTCAGTAAAATAGAGATAAGATACGATGTTATCTACATACCCTATAATATTGTCTATGTTCTGGGTGTTAGATGGCGGGAAGAAATCGGAGATGACGCAAGGGGTGCCGTCGCAGTCGCCGTGATTTGTACCGTCATGATGCCCATTGCACTCGTGCTGGTGGTTTTCGAGGCATACTGTTACGCCTTGGTGATGATGGTGAGGTATGACAGCATGGAACAACAGTATCGCGCAGGATACCATTATCATGAACAGGCCAACACCCTTAATCTTCTTCATCATCAGTTCAGTCCTTTCACTGTTGGTTTTCCTGGCACGAAGTCTTTGAGGTAGAAAGGCTCGAAATAAGCCACGTCAACGAAGTCGCGGGCGTCGAGTTTCTTTTGGGCTAAGATGTTCATGTGTTTTGCTGAGCAGTAGAAATCGTTGATGACATGTATCTTCTGTTCGTTGTAAAACAATGATGATAGTTTGTCTGCGCCGTCACCGAAGAGGAAGATGTCGTGAGATGCCTTCAGTTCGGAGAAGGAGTCAGCGTCAACAATGATGGCTTGCGTGTCTTTTATTTTGTTAAGGTTGTTGTCGAACATCTCGGCATACACCTCCATGCGTCGTGCGTCAATCATAGGGATGAAGATGTCGGAATCATTGTCGTTGTGGATGAGCGTCTTGCCTCCGAAGGCCATGGCGTGCAGGGTGTCGATGGCGATAAGGGGGGCGTCGGTGGCGTAGCACAGTCCTTTGGCGGTGCTTACACCTATGCGCAGGCCTGTGTAAGAGCCGGGGCCCATGCTCACCGCCACAGCATCGAGCTGGTTAAAACGGACACCCGCTTTCTTCATCACAGAGTCGATGAAGAGGGTGAGCTTCTCGGAATGGTTCTGTCCCTTGGGTTCTTCCTCGCATTGCAGAACATTCCCATCGTGAATCAAAGCCACCGAACATGATGGCGTGGCGGTTTCCAAACAAAGAATCATCTTCAAAAATTTTCCGCAAAAATAATGATTTTTTCTTTCATAAAGCCTGAAATTAACAATTGTGAATTTTTTATATTAAAAAAGTAAAAATTGCGTTATTATTTATTATTTTTGCAAATCAAATGTAAAATGGGGTTCCTGTAAAGTGGAATCGAAAAGAAGATATCAATACATGAAAGGCATAGTATTAGCAGGTGGTTCGGGGACGCGTTTGTATCCTATCACGAAGGGGGTGAGCAAGCAGCTTCTGCCGATATATGACAAGCCGATGGTGTATTATCCCATCTCGGTGCTGATGTTGGCTGGTATCAGGGAGATTCTCATCATATCCACGCCTTACGACCTTCCTGGCTTCAGGCGTCTGCTTGGTGACGGCAGCGACTATGGCGTGCGTTTTGAATATGCCGAGCAGCCCTCGCCCGACGGCCTCGCCCAAGCCTTCATCATCGGGAAGGACTTCATCGGTGACGACTGCGCCTGCCTCATCCTCGGCGACAATATCTTTTACGGCAACGGGTTCACAAATATCTTGCGACAGGCCGTGGCTGACGCCGAGAAGAACAACAAAGCCACCGTCTTCGGATACTGGGTCTCTGACCCGCAACGCTATGGCGTGGCAGAGTTCGACAAGGACGGCAACGTGCTTTCTATCGAAGAGAAACCTAAGGAGCCTAAGTCGAACTACGCCGTCGTGGGGCTTTATTTCTACCCTAACAAGGTTGTTGACATAGCGAAGAATATCAAGCCGTCAGCAAGAGGCGAGTTAGAGATAACGTCGGTGAACCAAGAGTTCCTCAGTGAAGGCGAGCTCAAGGTGCAGCTGCTCGGTCGTGGCTTCGCTTGGCTCGACACAGGCACCCACGACTCACTGTCGGAAGCCTCGACCTTCGTGGAGGTCATAGAGAAACGCACCGGACTCAAGATAGGATGCCTCGAAGATATCGCCTTCCGCAAAGGCTGGATAACGGCAGACAGACTGCGCGAGATAGCATTGCCGCTGTCAAAAAACGAATACGGCCAATACCTCATGAAAGTGATAGACGAAAGAAAATGATGATTTTTGTACCATGAAAATAATAAACACCAATATAGAAGACGTGCTTATCATTGAGCCAAAGGTCTTTGCCGACGAGCGAGGCTACTTCTTCGAGGCGTTCTCACAAAGAGAGTTCGAGGAGAAAGTAAGCCACACATCCTTCGTGCAAGATAACCAGTCGAAGTCGTGCTACGGCGTTGTCAGAGGGCTTCATTTCCAGAAGCCGCCCTTCGCACAGGCAAAACTTGTGGGCTGCACCTTCGGCAGAGTGCTCGACATCGCTGTAGATATCCGCAAAGGCTCACCTACTTACGGACAATATGTGGCTGTGGAGCTTAACGACGAGAACCATTGGAGGCTCTTTATACCCAAAGGCTTCGCACACGGATTCTCGGTGCTGAGCGATGTGGCCGTCTTCCAATATAAATGCGATAACTATTACGCCCCACAGTGCGAAGACGCCCTGCAGTGGAACGACCCCGACCTCGCTATCGACTGGCTCATCCCTTCTGCCGACGTGATTCTCTCTGAGAAAGACAAGCATCACGGACTTATTAAAGATTTTGTCTCACCTTTCGTATTTGAAAAATGAGGATTCTTGTAACAGGAGCGAACGGACAACTTGGCAGAGAGATGCGGATTGTGTCGAGAGATAGCCGCGACAGCTATATCTTCACCGATGTTGATGAACTCGACATCACCGATGTTGAGGCGGTGAGACGCTTCATGGATGAGAACAAGGTTGACGTGGTGGTGAACTGCGCCGCCTACACCAACGTGGAGAAGGCTGAGGAGGAGGAGGCTCTGGCCGAACTGATAAATGCTAAGGCGGTTGAGAATATCGCCAACGCCTGCCATGACAATGGAGCGACGCTCATACACATCTCCACCGACTATGTCTTCGGAGGCAACGAGGGCAACACCCCGCGTAACGAAGAAGAACCGGCAAACCCTACGGGTGCATACGGCCGCACAAAACTCCATGGTGAGGACGCCGTCGCTAACTCTAAGTGTAAGAGCATCATCATACGCACCGCATGGCTCTACTCGGAATACGGCACCAACTTCGTCAAGACTATGAGACGGCTGACCGCAGAGAAAGATACCGTCAAAGTTGTGTTCGACCAAGTGGGCACGCCTACCTACGCCCTCGACCTCGCAAGAGCAATATTCCTTATCATCGAGGAAAGAAAGTTTTCCGGCAACGAAGGCCTGTATCATTACAGCAACGAGGGCGTGATAAGCTGGTACGACTTCGCAAAGGAGATATGCGAACAGTACGGTAACAAATGCAACATTATGCCTTGCCTCAGCAGCGAGTTCCCAAGCAAGGTGAAGAGACCAAGCTATTCTGTTCTCGACAAAAGCAAGATAAAAAATACCTTTGACATCACTATTCCTTATTGGAAAGAATCATTAACAAACTGTATCAAGAACACATTATGAGGAATATCATCATCACAGGAGGAGCGGGATTCATCGGCACACATGTCGTAAAGCTGTTCGTGAACAAGTACCCCGACTATCATATCATCAATGTCGATAAGCTCACATACGCGGGGAACCTGAACAACCTCACCGATATAGCCGATAAGCCTAACTATACCTTCGTCAAGGCTGATGTCTGTGATTTTGATGCCATCATGTCTATCTTCCGACAGTATGACGTTGACGGGGTGATACATCTCGCGGCGGAGAGCCATGTTGACAGAAGCATCAAGGAGCCGCTCGCCTTCGCTATGACAAACATCATGGGTACCTTGTCGATGCTCCATGCGGCGAAGAGCTATTGGGAGTCTTTGCCGGAGAGATATGAGGGGAAGAGGTTCTACCATATCTCCACCGATGAGGTGTATGGCGCGCTTGAGGTGACGCACCCGGAGGGGATAACGCCGCCCTTCACCACCAAGGCGTCGTCAGCGGAGAGACATCTCGCCTACGGGGAGACGTTCTTCACAGAGGATACGAGATACCAGCCGCACTCGCCCTACTCGGCATCGAAAGCCGGCTCCGACCATTTCGTGAGAGCCTTCCACGACACCTACGGCATGCCCACATTAGTGTCGAACTGCTCGAACAACTATGGGCCGTACCAGTTTCCAGAGAAGCTTATACCGTTGTTTATCAATAATATAAAAAACAAGAGGCCACTTCCCGTATATGGAAAAGGCGAGAATGTCCGCGACTGGCTTTTTGTTGAAGACCATGCACGCGCCATCGACCTTGTCTTCCATAAAGGGAAGATCGCCGACACATACAATATCGGGGGATTCAACGAATGGAAGAATATCGATATCGTCAAGACAGTCATCAAGACGGTGGATATTGTATTAGGCAGAGTCGCTTTGAACGATGAGCAACGAGCGATGAGCATCTCAAGACTCACGGCACAAGGCTCGCTCCCTGAATCCGCCTTCCCCGATATGAGCCTCATCACCTTCGTGAAAGACCGCGAGGGACACGACATGAGATATGCCATCGACTCCACAAAGATACAGCAGGAGCTCGGTTGGGAGCCCTCACTACAGTTCGAGGAAGGGATAGAGAAGACAGTGAGATGGTATTTGGAGAACCAAGAATGGCTCGACAATATCACCTCAGGTGAATATCAGAGATATTATGAATCAATGTATATGAACAGATAAAGAAATAACCCCTAAATTATGGATAAAGTAACAGTAATAGAGTACGACAGGATATTCAAGAACTTCATCGATGAGAAGTATCTCGATGGGAGAGATGAATATTATTATAGGAACAAACAGACGGAGACGTCGTCGAAGGTTTGGAGGCATCTCCGTGCCGATGAGGTGGAGAGCCTTGTCAAGAACAGCAACACCGCCACGCGCTGGGACGACATCATGGTCACAGACGAGTTCGACACCAACCTTGTGAAGAACAACCGTTTCTTTGGCTTGGTGAGGATAGGAGCCATCAAGAACGCTGCACTTCAATATCACGACCTGCGTATGCCGATAGGCATCACGGACAGCAGCATAGTGTCGTGCGACATAGGCGACTATTGCGCCATTCACGACGTCCACTATATGGCGAACTATATCATTGGCGACAACTGTATCCTTTTCAACATTCACGAGCTCTCGTGCACCGACCACTCCAAGTTCGGCAATGGCGTGTTGAAGGACGGCGAGCCGGAAGATGTGAGGGTGTGGCTTGAGGTGATGAACGAGTCGGGAGGAAGGAAGATACTCCCGTTCGACGGCATGATAACGGCAGACGCCTACCTCTGGGCAAAATACACCGACAAGAGACAGCTGCAGCAGAGGCTCTTGGAGATAACACAGGCGTCGATGGACAGCCACAGGGGCTATTACGGCACCATAGGGGGAAGGAGCGTGATAAAGAACTCATGGATTCTTAAAGATGCCAAGATAGGCGAGTACTGCTATATCAAGGGAGCCAACAAGCTCAAGAACGTCACCATCAACTCGTCCGAAGAGGAGCCTTCGCAGATAGGTGAGGGCGTCATACTCGTGAACGGCATAGTGGGATACGGCTGCCGTATCTTCTACTCCGTCGTCGGCACACGCTTCGTCATCGGCGACAACTGCAACCTGAAGTACGGCGCACGTGTGATATATTCCGTCTTGGGCGACAACTCCACCATCTCATGCTGCGAGGTGCTCAACAACCTCATCTTCCCAGCGCATGAGCAGCACCACAACAACTCGTTCCTCATCGCCGCCTGCGTCATGGGACAGAGCAACATGGCCGCCGGAGCAACACTCGGCTCTAACCATAACAGCCGCGCCACTGACGGCGAGATAGTGGCTAAACGCGGCTTCTGGCCCGGACTATGCACGAGCATCAAACACTCCTCAATGTTCGCATCATTCACCCTGCTCGCAAAGTCTGACTTCCCTTACGAGATGAATATCAAACTCCCTTTCAGCCTCGTGAACAATAACACCAACAAGGACCAGTTAGAGATAATGCCAGCCTACTGGTGGATGTATAACATGTACGCCATCGCTCGTAACACCTCGAAATACCAGAAAAGAGACAAACGTAAACGCAAGATACAGAATATTGAGTTCGAGACTTTCGCACCCGACACCATGGAAGAGGTGATAGCAGCACGCAAACTCCTCGAAGTGTGGACCGCAAAGGCCTTCCTCCGCTCCCAAGGTGAACCCGACGATAGAGAATACTACTTCCTCCGTAATCTCGGCAACGACATCCTCAATAATAAGAAAGATGTCGCAAAGAGCCTTGAGGTCTTAGGCGAAGGAATGGAGAAAAGCCATCGTAAGGTAGTGATAATGAAACATTATGAGGCTTATCACGCCTACGGTGACATGATAGTGCATTATGCCGTGAAAAACATCGCCAAATATCTTTACGATAACCCCGGCATGTCTTTCGACGAGATGTGCAGCACCCTTTCAAATGTCCGCCAACGCGAATGGATCAACCTCGGAGGACAGCTCGTCACCGGCGATGACGTTGAAAGACTTATCGAGGACATCAGCAACGGCACCCTCAACAACTGGGATGAGATACATCACCGTTACGATGTTCTTTGGGAGAAATACCCCGCCGACAAACTGCTTCACAGTTATCAGTCTCTGCGCCTGATATACGGCAAATGCGAATGCCTGACAAGGGAGATATTCAGCATGGCGCTGGATAAATGCGAGGAGGTGCTTCAGTTCGTGTGCCAGCAGGTGCTCCTCTCAAGGAAAAAAGACTATGATAACGAGATACGTAACTCCACCTTCCGTAATATGGAGGAACGCGACGCCGTTAATGGCAGGTTGGAGGACAACAGCTTCATCATCCAGATAAAAAAAGAGACAGAGGAATTTATGAGATACCTCGATTTTGCAAGAGAAAAAATCAAAAAATAATAATATGAGAGTAATAATTGAACCTACATACGAGAAGATGTCACAATGGGCAGCAGACTATATTGTGATGAGAATCAACAAGTTTAAGCCTACTGAAGACAAACCTTTTGTGCTGGGGCTTCCGACAGGCTCTACGCCTTTGGAGACCTATAGATGCCTTGTCAAGGCGTATCAAGATGGCAAGGTGTCGTTCAAGAACGTCGTGACATTCAACATGGACGAGTACGTCGGCATAGAAGAGAGCCACCCGGAGAGCTATCACTCGTTCATGTGGAGTAATTTCTTCAGCCATATCGACATAAAGAGGGAGAACGTCAACATATTGAACGGCAACGCTCCTGACCTTGAGGAGGAGTGCCGCCGTTACGAGGAGGCGATAAAGAGTTATGGCGGGATACATCTCTTCATGGGCGGCATAGGCTCCGACGGACATATCGCCTTCAATGAGCCGTGTTCCTCTCTTTCTTCACGCACTCGCGTCAAGACGCTGACCACCGACACCATCATTGCTAACTCGCGCTTTTTCGATCATGACATCAACAAGGTGCCTAAGACCGCGCTCACTGTTGGCGTGGGCACTGTGATGGATGCAGAGGAGGTGATGATACTTGCAAGCGGACATAACAAGGCGAGGGCTGTAGCGGCGGCCGTGGAAGGCTCTGTGTCACACTTCTGGACCGTCAGCGCACTGCAGATGCACCCGAAAGGGATAATAGTGTGCGACGACGAGGCGACATACGAGCTGAAGGTGGGCACCGTGGTGTATTTTAAAGATATAGAGAAAAACAACTTGTGAGATGGCTGATTATTTCGTACACGAGTCATCGTTCGTAGATGACGATGTCTGCATCGGACAAGGCACTAAGATATGGCATTTCTGCCATGTTCAGAGAGGCGCGCGTATCGGTGCTAACTGCTCTCTCGGACAGAATGTCAATATAGGTAACAACGTGAAGATTGGCGACGGCGTGAGGATTCAGAACAACGTCTCGGTGTATGAGGGCGTGGAGATAGAAGATAACGTGTTCTGCGGGCCGAGCTGCGTGTTCACTAACGTGCTGACCCCAAGGGCACATTTCCCCGTCCACGGAGTCTATGCCAAGACATTAGTCAAAGAAGGCGCGTCGCTCGGAGCCAACAGCACCATAGTGTGCGGACACACAGTGGGAAAGAGCGCGTTGATAGCCGCGGGCGCAGTGGTGACCAAAGACGTGAAAGACTTCGCACTCATGGCTGGCGTGCCGGCAAGACAGATAGGATGGGTGTGCGAATGCGGAAAGATTCTCGACGACTCATTGTCGTGCAGCTGCGGAAGAAACTATAAACTTGAAAATGATAATCTATTGAAGATATGAAGAACTTTGCAATCATCGGTGTGGGCGGGTATATCGCACCACGTCATCTGAAGGCTATCAAAGATACCGGGAATAACCTGCTCTCCGCTTATGACAAAAGCGATTCGGTAGGCATCATGGACTCCTATTTCCCGAAGGCAGCCTTCTTCACCGAGCAAGAACTTTTCGACAGACATAATACTAAACTCTTGGAGAAAGGCGTCAACATCGACTATGTCACCGTTTGCACACCTAACTATCTGCATGACGCTCATACAAGGTACGGCCTGCGCCTCGGTGCCGATGTCATCTGTGAGAAACCCGTCGTCCTGAACCCTTGGAACATCGACGCCCTGATGAATATCGAAAAAGAAACCGGACATAAGGCTTTCACTATCCTTCAGTTACGTCTCCATGAGTCGATAGTGGCTCTCAAGAAGAAGATTGCTGAAGGCCCAGCAGATAAGATATATGATGTCGATTTGACATACATCACCTCAAGAGGTAACTGGTACTACGCCTCATGGAAAGGCGACGTCAACAAGAGCGGCGGCATCGCAACAAATATAGGCATCCATTTCTACGATATGCTCTCTTGGGTGTTCGGCCCTGTGACAAAGAACATAGTGCATGTGATGACACACGATAGAGTGGCAGGTTATCTTGAGATGAAACAGGCAAGAGTGCGTTACTTCCTGAGTATCAATGCTGAGACCTTGCCCGAAAACGCTGTGCAAGGAGAGAAGAGGACCTATCGCACAATAATGATTGATGGGGCGGAGTTCGAGTTCAGCTCCGGCTTCACCGAGTTACATACGAAGAGCTATCAGGAGATTCTCGCCGGCAACGGGTTCAGAATCTCTGAAGCCAAGAACTGTATAGAGATAGTACACGATATCCGCTATTCAACTCCTGTAGGACTGAAGGGCGATTATCACCCATTAGCAAGGCTGCCGCTTTGTGCGCACCCTTTTGGTTGGAACAGATGATTATTAACATTTAAAATAGAGGAGGATAATATGAAAATTCTTGTGACAGGCGGGACCGGATATATCGGTTCCCACACAACAATCGAGCTGCAGCAGCAGGGTTTTGATGTCGTCATCGTCGATGCGCTCTTCAATTCGAGGATTGAGGCTTTAGACGCAATAGCATCAATAACCGGCAAGAAACCTGAGTTCGAGCAGTTTGACCTTGCTGACCGCGAGAAAGTTGACGATTTCTTCAATCGTCATAACGACATCAAGGGCGTGATACACTTCGCCGCTCATAAGGCCGTGGGCGAGTCGGTGGAGAAGCCTTTGAAATACTACCGTAACAATATTGTCTCTTTGATGAATATCATCGAGTCAATGGAGAAACATGGTGTCTCAAACATCGTCTTCTCCTCATCATGCACCGTATATGGCGAGCCGGACCCTGAGAACCTTCCTATATCCGAGAAGGCTCCTATCAAGAAGGCAGAATGCCCCTACGGTAACACAAAACAGATAGCGGAGGAGATTCTTCAAGACTGCATCACTGCCAATAAGAGCTTCAACGCCATCGCATTAAGGTATTTCAACCCCGTCGGAGCACATGAGAGCGCGATGATAGGTGAGCTGCCTTTCGGAGTGCCGGCCAACCTCATGCCTTACATCACACAGACCGCTTACGGCATCAGGCCTTGCCTAAAGGTGTTCGGCAACGACTATAACACCCCCGATGGCACTCCTATCAGAGACTATATCCATATCATGGACCTCGCTAAAGCACATGTCAAAGCGGTAGAACGCATGATAAATGGAAATATGAAGAACCCTTTTGAAATCTTCAACGTGGGCACTGGCACAGGCTATTCGGTGCTCGACGCTATACATTCTTTCGAGAAGACTTCCGGAGTGAAACTTAACTATGAGATTGTTGGAAGACGTGCCGGAGACATTGAGAAGATTTGGGCTGACCCTTCCTTCACCAATAAGGAACTGGGTTGGAAGGCCGAGAGAAGCCTTGACGAGATGACTTCCTCCGCTTGGAGATGGGAGAAGGCTTATAGAGAAGGTAAGACACTGTTTGCTATTAGTGATTGATAAACATTATTGAGAAAAAATTATGAATAACAATCATTTGATAATAATGGCAGGTGGCGTGGGCTCCAGATTCTGGCCTATGTCAATACCTGAAAGACCAAAGCAGTTTATTGATGTCCTTGGAACAGGCAAAACCATGATTCAGCTGACGGTGGAGCGTTTCAAGGGTATTATCGAGCCTGAGAACGTCTGGGTGGTGACATCGAAGAGATATAAGGACATCGTGATGGAGCAGCTTCCCGAAGTTCCTGAGTCACATATCCTTATGGAGCCGTGCATGCGTAACACCGCCCCTTGTATCGCTTACGCAAGCAGGAAGATTTATTCCCGTTATCCAGATGCGAACCTCGTGTTCTCTCCCGCTGACCATCTTGTCCTCGATGTCCCTCATTTTCAGGATGTCGTCAATGAGTCACTTCGCTTCACCAAAGATAATGACGTCATCCTCACACTCGGAATGATGCCTACACGCCCTGAAACAGGTTACGGATATATCAAGTCCGTGACATCGGATAATGTAGGTGACATCTTCAAGGTTGAAGCCTTCAAGGAGAAGCCTGACATCACTACGGCACAGTCTTATCTCAAGCAGGGAGGATACTTCTGGAACGCCGGCATCTTTATCTGGAATGTCAATATGGTCATAAAGACCTTCAACGCCCTCGTGCCAGAGATCTCTGCCGTCTTTGATAAGGTGGAGCCTCATTTCTTTAAAGAAGACGAACAAGATGTCATAGACGAACTGTTCCCTACTTGCCCGAACATCAGCATAGATTATGCAGTGATGGAGAAATCGGACAACGTCTTCGTGTATCCCGCCGACTTCGGATGGAGCGATATAGGGACATGGGGAAGCCTCTACACCCACATACCTGCTGATGAACAAAAAAACGCCGTCATTGGCGAAAACATTAGGATGGTTGACAGCAGCAACTGTATTGTGCGTTCGTACGGACGTGAGAAGGTCATAGTGCAAGGCCTTGATAACTATATTATTATTGATGATAACAATCGTCTTCTGATCTGTAAGATGCAGGACGAGCAACTTATTAAAGAATGGCAAAAATAAAGTCGCAAACGAAAAAGCTGATGTACAAGTTCGCAGACCTTGTTTTCGGCAGAAGAAACTCCGGCTCATTGCCGAGATGGATGGTCCTCGTATTTGATTCATTATGCGTGCTTTTCTCTATTGCCGCATTATTGTTCTTCAGATACTATCCCGATTTTGAGTTTTCACAGCTCAGGGACTCTATCTTAAAATGTTTCACTATCTTCCTTTTCTTCTTTGTAGCCTTTCTCATCACAGGCTCATATAAAGGACTCATCAGGTATTCGGGATTTGAGGATATCACCGTGATTGTGTGGACCACCATCAAGGTGTTTATCGCGCTATTTGCTTGTAGGTTCTTGATTATTAATGTTAATGCTCTCCATTTCTTAACCGGGTATTTCCCATCGTATTCTAATATCTTCTTTGTATGCCTTGTCGTTATCGTAGTGCTCACCTTGTCGCGTCTGGTGATAAGGCGTATCTATAATGAGTATTTCCGTCCGCATCCAAAGGCCATAAACACTATTATTTATGGTGCTGGTGATGCCGGGCCTATCACCCTCAATGCTTTGAAGCAAGATACATCAACACAGTACAATGTGGTGTCTTTTATTGACGACTCAAGCAATAAGATTGGTAAGAGCATCAATGGTGTAAGGATACGCAAGCCGTCAGAGGTTTTGAATAAGGAGTTCCTTCAAGCCAACAATATCAGTGTCATCATCCTTGCTATGCCGAGCCTCACTATAAGCCAGCGACAGGATATTATCTCGCGTCTTATGGATTTAGGCGTCACTATTAAGTCGGTGCCTCATGTCACCACATGGATCGACAATGGTAATTTCTCATTCAACCAGATTGAGGAGATTAAGATTGAAGACCTTCTTGAGAGAGAGCCGATAGTGCTTGGCAATCAGAATGTTACTAATGAGTTGAAAGGCAAGGTGGTGCTTGTCACCGGTGCTGCAGGCTCCATTGGAAGCGAGATTTGCCGTCAGGTGCTTCAGTATAACCCGGAGCGTCTGATAATGTTTGACCAAGCGGAGTCGCCCATCTATGACCTTCAGTTTGAGCTCAACAACGAGAGTCCGTATAAGGATTTCGATGTGAAGAAAGACTTCATCGTAGGTAACGTCAAGGATTTCAATAAGATGAATGAGGTGTTTGAGAACCTGAGACCGCAGATCATCTATCATGCCGCAGCTTATAAACATGTCCCTCTGATGGAGAATTTCCCTTATGAGGCGGTGTTCGTCAATGTGTTCGGTACGAAGATAGTCGCTGACTTGGCGATACAATATGGTGCGGAGAAGTTCGTGATGGTCTCCACCGACAAGGCTGTCAACCCCACAAACGTCATGGGAGCGACAAAACGTATTGCTGAGATTTACACTCAAAGCCGAAACAGCAAGACGAAGTTTGTCACCACTCGTTTCGGTAACGTGCTGGGTTCCAACGGCTCTGTCATTCCTCTGTTTAAGAAGCAGCTTGCACACGGCGGACCTCTCACTGTTACTGACGCAAACATCATTCGTTATTTCATGACGATACCGGAGGCATGTAGCCTTGTTCTTGAGGCGGGTGCTATTGGAGATGATGACGACATCTTTGTCTTCGATATGGGTAAGCCTGTCAGGATATATGATCTTGCAAGTAAGATGATAAAGCTCGCCAACAAGCCGGAGGTGGAGATAAAGATCACCGGATTACGACCGGGTGAGAAGCTTTATGAGGAGCTGCTTGCCACCAAGGAGAACACCATACCTACCGAACACCCTAAGATTATGCGTGCGAAAGTCAGGGAATACACCGAGGAGGAGGTGGATAAAGAAATCGCTGTGTTGAAGGAAGTCCTCCCATCGTGCGACGATATGAAAATAGTGGCACAGATGAAGAGAATCGTTCCGGAATTTAAGTCGAACAACTCTATCTTCCAGACGTTAGACAAGTGATTATCATTAGTTTGAAGTGACCCCCAAAAGTTGGACGGGTTAAACATTACTCAGTTATAGAAAGAGTTCGGTATTGAACCGGGCTCTTTCCTTTTAACCGGGCTTTTATTCTTTTCCCGCCTTCATCATTGCGCACAATCGGGGGACAAAAGCACGAAATAAAAAATGCTAACCGATTGATTTTTTCGATTAGCATTTATTTCTGAGGTACCAGACGGAATCGAACCGCCGTAAAAGGTTTTGCAGACCTTCGCCTAGCCACTCGGCCATGATACCGTTTGAATTGCGCTGCAAAGATAACGCTTTTTTTTAATATACAAATGGTTTTTACAAAAAAAATTATGCCATATACAATGTCATAGATTGTCAGCAATTTCTATCCTCATCATTGCTTCCGTCAACCTTCTTCCACAGCCAGAAGACGAAGGCTCCCCACACGAAGAACAAAAGAAAATGCACCCACCGTGGCACAGTGGTATGGAACGAGCCATCAGCATCAACCTTCTCATAATCAGGAATATCCGCATAGAAATACGCACCTGCTCCAAAGTCGAGGCTGTCAACTAACCCGAGCCCTTTCGCCATAATGTACAGGGCAATAACCAAAGTGGCACCACCTACAATGATGGTGCTCACTTTTAATATTGCCTTCTTTTTCAACGGGTTCATTAGTCGAGGACTGGTATTGGGAACACCACACCTGAGAGCAGGAACCATACGGCGAATAACGTAAGGCCGATGTTAAACATCTGTCCGATGATGTAAAGCCAGAGGACTTTACCGCCGTGCATCTGCCTTGCAATCTCCTTGAAGTTGGTGTCAAGGCCTATGCTTGTGAACGCTAACACGAACGCCCAGTTCTTATATTGGTCGAGGACCTTGTTGATAGAACCTACAGCATTATAGTCAGGAGTGTTAAATAAAGGTTGGATAATGAACGATGCGACTAATGAGGCCACGAAGAAACCGATGATAAACTTAGGGAATCTGTACCATATTTCTTTTGCGCCCACCTTCTCGTTAGGGTTCTTATCAACTTTTGTGGCGAAGAAGAGGGCGACGAAGAATGCGATGAATCCGATAAGGATATTCTGTATTGATTTCACGAGCACAGCGGCTTTCTGAGCTTCCTCACCAAGTGCTGTACCGGCGACGACCACTGCACCAGTGCTATCAACGGTTCCACCAATAAGGGAGCCGCCCATCAACTGATTCATTCCACAAGCTTTGATGATTATTGGTTCGAATACCATCATAAGAATGGTGAAGATAATGGAAATTGATACCGCCATTGACAAGTCACTTTTCTTTGCCTTTGCCGCAGCACCCGTAGCAATTGCCGCACTTGTACCGCATACGCTTGTCGCGCTCGCAAGTGTGATAACAAGCGGTTTGTTGTCTATCTTAAACACTTTTGTTCCCAGCCACCACATGAAGATAATCACTAATGGGGTGACAATCCATGCGATTCCGAGTCCATAAAGGCCGAATTTGGCGATGTTAGAGAAAAGCACGCTGAAGCCCATGATGACGAGACCGGTTTTAATGTAGAATTCCGTCATCACAGCGGGTTTGAGCCATTCTGGGGTGCCGACGGTGTTGGAGATGATAAGTCCGATAAGGAGCGCCCAGAATGCCCATTCAAGGTAACGGTTCAGGGTGAACTCGGCACTGACCCAGCGTACAAGCAGCGCTATCACAAACAAACCGATAAATGCCGGGACATATTTCTTAAGCTCTTTGCCCATCAGCTTGGCGCCGGCAGCGAATAGTAATCCAAGGACTATGAAGGTGCGCAACAGCTTGCCAACGAACGCGCCATTAAGCTGTTTACCCATCGACTCGGCAAAAGTGCCTTTGTCTTCCCATATATACCATGTGGAGAATTTCAAAGCGGAGAAATCAAACCAGCCTGTAAGCACCGAGACGCATCCTATCGCAATGACGATGAATCCTATCCAGCATGCCAACCAGTCTTCTTTCTTCCAAAGGTCGGAAATGTTTGTCTTTCCTGCAGTTACGATGTCGTTATTTTTTTCCATATCAAAAAATTTATGCTATGGTGCATAAAGAAATCATGCAATATGCACCATAATAGTTAATTATCAATTGTTTATTTAGAATTTGACAGTGGCTTGTGCCGCTACATAGTGACCGAGGTTCTCTTTCCCAATCTCATGCCTTAAAGTGTAGTTAAGCTGGAAACGGAGGTGTTTCTCAGGCCACCAGCCTATACCTGCCAGCCAATATGTTGACTTGCCAGCGTTGACTTCTGAATTTTTTGCATAATAGTCGTAACGCACCACTGGATATAATGTCTGTGTCTTCCCGTTCTTGCATTTGAGATAGAAGTTGTATGCCGCCTGTGCATAGAAACCATCTGATTTCTGGTTCATTGTTGAAGCAAGCACCGCCGGATTGTCATTCAATTCGGTTACTCCCCATACATATTCTGAACGAAGCATCCATGTCTTTGAAGAATATTCAGCACCAACAGCATAGCGGTTTCTCAAAGCCTTCTCGACGCTGTCATTGAGCTTGTACTCGCCGAGATATGCTGAAGCATGGAACTTGAGGTCTTTAATAGGCTTGATTTCTAACTGACCAACGTAGGCGAAACTCAGATTGTCGTTCTTTACATTGATGCCGTTGCCGTTGAAAATACCTATATTATAGTTGATGACGCTGTAGCCTTCTCTCTCAATGAAGCCGCCCATGATAGCGACACCCATCTCACGACCGCCACCATATTTGTTATTTGCGATGAGAGGATCTGAGCCCATTCCTGATAACGCGTTGATCACCTGTGTGTTGTCAATGGTGAGGAATGATGGAGCGTATGGATTCTCAATTGTGAACGGAATCTTTCCCTGCCCGATGCGAATCTGGAAACTGTTGTGTAAGTTCAACTTCATGTAGGCATCTAAGATTCTCGGATTCGATGCCATCTCAAGCTGGAACTTGAACTCAAGCTGCTTGGTGATGTTGCCCGAGGCGACCAAACGACCACGGCGGAGATTGAATGTGCTTATCTCTTGCATCGTGCTGTCGTTTTGCTTCCAATGGAGATTGTCATATTCAAGGTCTAAGTTACCTGAGATCTTCAGATAATCGGAAATAGCAAACTCCTTCTTGTCTTTTGTCTCTTGTGCGCTGACAGCCGTAACTGCTACGAACGTCAGCATTGCGAATGATAGTAAAAATTTCTTTAAGTTCATTTTTTTATTTTTTTTGAATTATTAACAAATGACGTTGCAAAAGTACACAAAAAAGTAAAAGTTTTTACCATTTTTTTAAAAAAAAAGTAAAAGTTTTTACTATTTAATAAAAAGAAATCTCACAGATAATTGATAAATACTTGATAATCAACATATTTGTGAGATTCCTATTTAAGACTAATCTGCGAGGACGAGGATTTTATTATTCAAGACCTCCACCACGCCGCCTCTAATATTAAAGAACTGCAATGACTCGTCAGGGAGTTGCACTTTGATACGGCCTTCGCCGAGGGAGGCTATCATTGGTGCGTGGTTATTGAGGATTTCGAACAAGCCGTCAGTTCCCGGCAGTTGCACGAGGACGGTGTCGTCGTTGAAGATTTGTTTTTCCGGTGAGAGAATTTGCAGTTTCATGGCTTACTCCTTGTTTTCTGCTAACATTTTTTTACCTTTCTCAATAGCTTCTTCAATAGTGCCCACAAGGTTGAATGCTGCTTCAGGATATTGGTCAACCTCGCCGTCCATAATCATATTAAAGCCTTTGATGGTGTCTTCTATGCTCACGACGGCGCCTTTGAGTCCTGTAAACTGTTCTGCCACATGGAAAGGTTGGGAGAGGAACCTCTGCACCCTTCTCGCCCTGTTGACGACGAGTTTGTCTTCTTCCGACAGCTCGTCCATACCGAGGATGGCGATAATATCTTGTAGTTCCTTATATCTCTGGAGGATATTTTTGACTCTCTGTGCTGTGTTATAGTGTTCTTCACCCACGATTTCCGGAGACAGGATTCTTGAGGTAGAGTCGAGAGGGTCAACGGCGGGATAGATACCGAGTTCAGAGATTTTACGGCTAAGCACGGTAGTAGCGTCGAGGTGTGCGAAGGTTGTAGCTGGAGCCGGGTCGGTTAGGTCGTCGGCGGGCACATAGACAGCTTGCACTGAGGTGATGGAGCCGCTCTTTGTGGAGGTGATTCGTTCCTGCATGAGGCCCATCTCTGATGCGAGTGTAGGCTGGTAGCCTACGGCAGAAGGCATACGACCGAGGAGTGCTGACACTTCGGAGCCGGCCTGTGTGAAACGGAAGATGTTATCAATAAAGAAAAGGATGTCGCGGCCGGCGGTGTCGCCGTCACCATCACGGAAATACTCTGCCATGGTAAGACCCGACAGTGCCACTCTCGCCCTTGCTCCCGGAGGCTCGTTCATCTGTCCGAAGACCAAGGTGGCCTGCGACTTGTCAAGCTCGTTGTAATCGACTTTATCGAGGTCCCAGCTGCCTTTTTCCATCGACTCGGCAAACTCCTTACCATATTTGATGACGCCAGACTCTATCATCTCACGCAGAAGGTCGTTGCCCTCACGGGTGCGCTCTCCAACACCGGCGAAGACCGACATTCCGGAGTATGTCTTAGCGATGTTGTTGATAAGCTCCATGATAAGGACCGTCTTACCGACACCTGCGCCACCAAAGAGACCTATCTTTCCACCTTTTGCATAAGGTTCAATAAGGTCGATGACCTTGATACCGGTGAAAAGCACCTCTTGTTTTGTTGACAGGTTCTCGAATTTTGGAGGCTCGCGGTGTATGCTGTTACGTCTTCCCTCCTTCATCGGCTTCAAGCCATCGATACTTTCGCCAATGACATTGAAGAGACGTCCTTTAACTTGGTCGCCTGTAGGCATAGTGATAGGATGTCCGAGGCTGACCACCTCCATACCGCGTCTAAGACCGTCGGTAGAGTCCATGGCTATGGTGCGCATGGTGTTCTCACCGATGTCCTGCTGCACCTCGGTGATGAGCTTGTCACCGTTGTCGCGCGTTATCTCTAAGGCGTCCAACAGGTTTGGAAGATTCTTCCCGTCTTCAAAAGCTACGTCGATGACAGGTCCAATGATCTGTGCAATGCGACCAACGATTTTTTTCTCCATGATATTATTGTTGTTGTTTTTGTCCAATTATCGTTTCAAAGTTCTTGATAAATTTCCATTGGAATAGTATTAAATACAGCATTCCTATTGTTATCGCGCTGTCTGCAATGTTAAACACCGGGCTGAAGAAGATGTCGCCTCCTACTAAAGGCACCCAGTCGGGGAAGGTGAACAACGGGAAATACAGCATATCAACCACACGCCCCTGCATCAGGCCCGCATAATCGAATATCACCCCATAGAACATACAGTCGATGATGTTGCCGAGCGCACCAGCCGTGACAAGCGACAGTCCGAACAACGGACCGAAACCGACCTTCTTCTTGGCAAGATAATGCAGCAGGTAAAAAAGAAGCGATACCGCCACTATCCGGAACACTGTAAGGAAAATCTTGCCCCATACCGAGCCTGATATCTCCCATCCAAAGGCCATTCCGTTATTCTCAATAAACAAAATATAGAACCAATTCCCGAATACCGGGATAGCATCGCCTATTGCCATTGATGTCTTGACAAGTATCTTCGACACTTGGTCAAGCAGTAACACTAAAAAAATGACAACAAGTGGCTTTTTCATTTCTTCTTATTCTGATTCAACTTGGCATCCATGCTTAATGTGGCATGTGGCACGGCGCGCAAACGCTCTTTTGGAATAAGCTTTCCAGTAACTCTACAGATTCCATAGGTCTTATTCTCAATCCTTATCAGCGCGTTCTCAAGGTTTTGAATGTATTTTGCTTGTCGCACTGCCAAGGCACTATTCTCCTCCTTTGATAATACAGAGGAGCCTTCTTCAAGAATCTTAAATGTAGGAGCCGTGTCGTCAGCACTATTATCCCCGCCGATGACGTTCTCCTGCAAAAGGGAGAGGTCTTTCCTTGCTTTATCAAGGCGTTCCAAGATAAGAGCCTTGAATTCTTCCAGTTCCTCGTCACTGTACCTGTTCTTCTCGTTAGAATTACTGATTAAGTCTTCCATGGCGTTAATGTTTAAGTTATTATTATGTTATAGTTTGTGAGGAGATGTGACAATCTCCCCACACCTAAAATTTACAGTTTCTGTATTGCAATCTTTGCGAAGATATTATCAACGAGTTCCTGCGTCTCGGCAGCATCGCCGGCGGCATCAACAAGCTGAAGTGTTGCAAGAGTCTCCGAGCAGATGTATTCTCCAAAACGCTCCACCGACTTGAGAATATCCGCATTCTTCTCTATCGTGAGGATTATCTTGTCGGTCACCTCTAATCCCTTCTCTTTCCTCATGTTCTGGACACGGTTGATGATTTCCCTTGCAAGTCCTTCCTCAAACAAGTCAGGTGTTATGGTGATGTCGAGTGCCACGGTGACATTATCCTGCGTCGTCACTGTCCAGCCCGGAATATCCTCAGTAGTGATGAGTGCATCTTCAAGGATGAGGTTAACTTCTTGTCCATCGATAATTGTAGTGGTGCCGTTGTTCTGTTCGAACTTACGGATATCCTCTTGTGTCATCGCATTGAAGAACTTGGTGAGCGGTCCGATAAGGCGGCTGTAGCGTGTCTTCAGCGATGCGAAGTTTGGTCTCACTTTCTTCACAAGGATATTAAGCTCACCTGTCAGGTATTCCGCTTTCTTCACATTGACTTCAGAGAGAATGAGTCCTTCCACTTTCTCGAGTTGCTCTTTCTGTTCGTCTGACATGACAGGTATCATTATCTTTGACAACGGTTGGCGAACACGGATGTTGGCTTTTTTTCTGAGTGAGAGCACCATTGATGCCACGAGTTGGGCCATCTCCATACGTTCCTCAAGTTTCTTGTCGATAAAGCTCTCATTTGCTGTTGGGAAAGATGTGAGATGCACAGATATTGCGTTATCGCGGCCTGTCACATTGTTAAGGTCACGATACAGTTGTTCGGCGAAGAAAGGAGCTATTGGAGAGATGAGACGTGACAAGGTATCGAGGCAGGTGTAGAGTGTCTGGTACGCTGATGTCTTGTCTGTTGAGCTGTTGCTCTTCCAGAAGCGGCGGCGTGAGAGGCGCACATACCAGTTGCTGAGGTGCGCATCGACGAAATGTGCTATTGCACGGCCGGCTTTTGTAGGCTCATAGCTCTCATAGTCTTTCTCAACCTCTATTACCAAAGAGTTGAGCTCAGAGATAATCCATCTGTCAATCTCTGGACGCTGCTCGAATGGTATGTCAGCATCGCTATAGTCGAATTTATCAATATTGGCGTAGAGAGCGAAGAAAGCATAGGTGTTGTATAGAGTACCGAAGAACTTACGGCGGACATCGTCAACGCCTTCTTCGTCAAACTTCAGGTTATCCCATGGCTGTGAGTTAGTTATCATATACCATCTCACTGCGTCGGCGCCGTATTTAGATATCGCGCCGAACGGGTCAACGGCATTACCGAGACGTTTCGACATCTTGTTGCCGTTCTTATCGAGCACGAGTCCGTTAGAGATGACGTTCTTAAACGCCACGCTGTCGAACACCATTGTAGCAATGGCATGCAAGGTGAAGAACCAGCCGCGTGTCTGGTCAACGCCTTCTGCAATGAAGTCGGCAGGGAATGTCTTGTCGTTAAGTTTTCCCTCCTCACCCATATAATGTATCTGTGCGTAAGGCATTGCGCCTGAGTCGAACCAGACGTCGATGAGGTCTGGCTCCCTGAACATCTTCTTCCCAGATGCAGACACAAGGACGACATTGTCGATATACGGGCGGTGCAGGTCGAACTTAGTGTAGTCCTCTGACTTATAAGGGTTATCCGTCATAAAGCCAGCCGCTATTGACTTCTCTATCTCCTCACGCAGCTGTTTGACGCTTCCTATGCAGATTTCCTCGGTGCCGTCTTCCGTCCTCCAAATTGGAAGAGGAGTGCCCCAATATCTCGAACGTGACAAGTTCCAGTCAACAAGGTTTTCAAGCCAGTTGCCGAAACGGCCAGAACCAGTGGCCTCCGGTTTCCAATTGATAGTCTTATTCAGTTCTATCATTCTGTCTTTCAACGCGGTAGTTCTGATAAACCAGCTATCGAGTGGATAATAGAGAACAGGTTTGTCGGTTCTCCAGCAGTGCGGATAGTTGTGAGTATGTTTCTCGCTCTTGAACAATTTGCGTTGTTCTTTAAGCATGACGACGATCTCGACATCTAAGGAGATGTCCTTATCAGTCTTTGTCGGGTCGTATGCGTTTTTGACGAATTTTCCAGCGTATTTGGAATATTCATCAATATTGAGATGTGTTTTAACCCATTCAGTATCAAGGTCTTCAATAACAAAGAATTTACCTGTGCGGTCAACCATAGGCTGTGCCTTGCCGTCTTTGTCGATAAGTTGGAGCGGAGGGATATTGTTCAGTTTGCCCACGCGGTTATCATCGGCTCCGAAGGTAGGGGCGATATGCACTATGCCTGTACCATCTTCTGTTGTGACGAAGTCGCCCGGAATGATACGGAAGGCGTCACCATCAGGTGTGACCCAAGGGATAAGCTGCTCATAATCAAGGCCAACGAGGTCTTTACCTTTACAAGTGCCGAGCACCTCATAAGGAAGTTTCTTGTCTCCCACCTTAAAGTCCTCAAACGAAGGCTTCTCTTCTTCAGAAGGGAAGAAGGAGTTCATGAGTGGTTTTCCTAAGATGAGGAACGCGGGAGTTCCGTCGGTAGGGTTGACGGTTCTTACGAGGTTATACTCAATGTTCGGTCCTACGGCGAGTGCAGTGTTTGACGGGAGTGTCCATGGTGTAGTAGTCCATGCCACGACCTGCACGTCATTGAAATTGATATCGGTATCGAAAGGCAGCTTCTCAAGTTTCCTCTGTTCGGCTTTCAGGCGGAACATGGCGACGCAGGTAAGGTCTTTCACATCGCGGTAGCAGCCCGGCATGTTCAACTCGTGTGAGCTGAGTCCTGTTCCGGCGGCAGGAGAGAACGGCTGAATGGTGTATCCTTTATAGAGCAGACCTTTTTTATAAAGTTCTGCCAGTAGGTACCATAGTGTCTCGATATATTCATTAGTGAAGGTGATATAAGGGTCGTTAAGGTCAACCCAGTAGCCCATCTGTCGGGTGAGGTCGTCCCATTTGTCCTTATATTTCATCACTTCCTCGCGGCAAGCATTATTATATTCGTCAACACTGATTTTCTTTCCTATATCTTCTTTTGTGATGCCGAGTTTCTTCTCAACGCCGAGTTCTACGGGGAGGCCGTGTGTGTCCCAGCCTGCTTTACGGCTCACATATTTTCCCTTTAATGTCTGGAAACGGCAGAAGGTGTCCTTTATCGTCCTTGCCATGACGTGATGTATGCCCGGCATTCCGTTAGCTGAAGGAGGTCCCTCATAAAACACATAAGCTGTGCCGTTTTTGGTGTTCTCTACACTTTTCTGGAAAATATCATTGTCTTCCCAATATTTACGAACCTCATCTGCAACATTTGTGAGATTCAAGAATTTATATTCGCGATATGCGTCTTTCATAAAATGTTAGTTATTTCTTTAATAAACATTTCGCAAAGATATAAAAAAAGAATGATTTTGTTTGTGATTATGATAGAATTTTTTACTTTTGCACTAAAAAAATGTACAATATGCAAATATCTTACTCTATCGGAATCGATATTGGAGGCACAAACACCGATATCGGGCTTGTCAGAAACGACGGGAAAATCATTGACAAAGTAAATCTTAAGACTAACGAATACTACGATGCGAACCAATATGTGAAGGACATGGCGGAGAAGATCAACGAGCTGCTTGGGAGGAACAACATCGTTGAAATCGATGGCATCGGGATAGGCGCGCCCAACGGGAACACATACACGGGAAGCATCGACAACGCCCCGAACCTCAACTTCAAAGGCAACGTGAAGCTTGTCGAGCTGATGAAGCAATACATTGACACAAAGATTGTTGTCTCGAACGACGCCAACGCTGCTGCATACGGCGAGATGATATATGGTGGGGCAAAAGACTTAGACCATTTTATCACCTTCACCCTCGGAACGGGTGTCGGCAGCGGCATCATCATAGACAGGAAACTCGTGCTCGGCTCTACAAGCACCGCCGGCGAGCTTGGACATTCAACAATTATCCTGAACGGCCGCCAATGCGGTTGCGGAAGAAAAGGCTGCCTTGAGACTTACACCTCGGCCACCGGTATTCGTCGCACTGCCATCGAGCTGATGGAGCAAAGACCGATGTATAACGGTGTGTTAAAGGATATTCCTGTTGACAAGCTGACATCAAAGATGGTGGGCGACGCTGCAAACGCCGGCGACCCTATCGGAATACAGACCTTCGAAAACGTTGGATACCTCCTCGGTGTTGCAATGGCAAACGCCGTGACATTCTCGGCACCACAAGCCATCTTCCTTATGGGCGGTCCTGTTCATGCCGGCGAGGTGCTGATGAAACCTCTACGCAAGTCGTTCGAAGAAAACCTCCTCTTCATATATAAAGGAACAGTCGATATCAGAGTGTCGGAACTCGCTGATAATGAAGTGGCTATACTCGGTGCAGCCGCTTTATGCCAATTGTAAAGACTTTTTAACAAAAAATAATTCTGTCCTGTTTAAATCATTGATTTGCAGGACAGAACCTTTATTCCTAATAAAAACGTGCTTATCTAACCTAACACTTTATCACCCTGTTATACTATGGCTAAGATAGGCGAGAAAAGTATGCAGCCTAAAAGCGAGAAAACTGTGACCGAGACAAATGATAAAGAAAAGACTTTTTTGTTATGATTATAGAACCTCTTGATAATGAACGCCATAACAGGGATAGAAAGAAGAGGTAGAATAAAGATAAATAACCCTATAGGATATTTCCGCTTCCAACTTATTATCTGTCTCGCCTTCCGGATTTTTTTTTGAGTGAGTGCGACAATCTCATCTTTCCTCTTCAACAAAGCTATTATTCTGTCGATAAAGAAATAGAACACTACGAACCCGATAATGCCTCCTATAGCAGTTGAAACAAATGTCCAAAAGAAAGAAAGCCCTTCAGCAAAGCCTAATGAAGGAGCGAACAATGTTTTTACTGTTGACAGTAGAGCGACAGAAATAAGTTTCCAAACCATAATATATATTTTAAACGTTAGTACAACGATTTTTGACTAAATAGGTTGCAAAGATAACGTAAAAAAAGAAAAAAGTGTTGTGACAAATAAAAAAAATTGTAATTTTGCAGCGTTATTTGCCACTTTAGCTCAGTTGGTAGAGCAACGCATTCGTAATGCGTAGGTCGGCGGTTCGAGCCCGCCACGTGGCTCAAACGCCTGTAACCCATTGTGATTCACGGTTTTACAGGCGTGTTCGATTTCAAGAGAAAAATAACGCCGCCGTAAAACCGACGGCTTTCTTAAGGGCTTTGGGAAGTGCCTTAAGAAAAAAACATGTCCCAGACTAAGAAATCACATTCCTCCCGTATCAAGGCGCGCTCAATCGTAGGGTTCTACCCAGCACAGCTGCGTTGCACTAAGTCGGACGGATATTACATCGAGTACAATTTTGTGAAATCAACGCAAACACTTGTCGGTCAACGTCTTATGATGCACACCTGCTTGGGTGATACCACGTAACATCTGAAAGAACGAAGGTCCTTGATGTTGTTTGTGACAAAATAATGGCACTGTTTCTTTTGACTGATAGCGTATTGGATATTTCTTCTATATCATGTGCGTCCATACCAATCGCTCCCGTTATATCCGCACTCACAAATGAAAGCACCTCATATCTGTCATATAATACTACTATCTTATCAATAGTGCGGTGAATCTAAACTATTATTTCCTGCTTTCTAAGCCTTTAACAGCGGTTCCTATTCCTCATCGGGAGGTGATGTAAGGACTCCACTACGCTTCATATTAATAAGGTGTCGTTTCTCACTGTGTCTGTCTGCAGCAGTTTGGGGTGGCACGTCTCGTTGTGTCGCACTCGCCGCTCATTGCTGTTAGATAAAGTGATGCTTCTGGAAAAAATTTTGCCCCGAAAGATTTCTTTCGGGGCAAATTATGATATGGTTTAGAAAAGTCTAAATTAATCCTCGTCTTTCTTAGATTCTTCGTAAGCCTTGAGGAGTTTTGTCTGGACGTCGGCAGGCACCTGTGCGTATTCTGCGTACTCTAATGTGAATGAGCCACGTCCTGATGTGAGTGAGCTCAATGATGTTGAGTAGCGGTCCATCTCTGCGAGCGGCACTTTGGCTCGGATGATCTGGTAGTGGCGGTCAGAGTCCATACCCATGATGATAGCGCGGCGGCCTTGGAGGTCGGTGTTCACTGCGCCCATCATATCTTCTGGCATGCGGACGGTGAGGTCATAGATAGGCTCCATAATCTTAGGGCCTGCGTTCTTGAATGCTGCTGAGAATGCCATACGTCCTGCGATCTTGAATGCCATTTCGTTTGAATCGACCGGGTGCATCTTACCGTCATAGACATAGACGATGATGTCGCGTGCGTAAGAGCCTGTCAGAGGGCCTTCCTCAAGTCTTTCGTTGATACCTTTGAGGATAGCCGGCATGAAGCGGGCGTCGATAGCACCACCGACGATACAGTTCTTGAATATGAGTTTGCCGCCCCATGGAAGGTCATATTCCTGTGTGTCACGTACTTGTAAGTCGGTCGGGTCGGTATATCCCTCATAGTAAGGAGCCAGTCTCAAGTGGACCTCGCCGAATTGTCCTGAACCACCTGACTGTTTCTTGTGGCGGTAGTCGGCGTTTGCGCTCTTTGTGATAGTCTCACGATAAGGGATCTTTGGTGATGCGAATTCAACAGCGATCTTGTTGACGTTGTCGAGATACCATTTGATAGTGTTGAGGTGGTATTCGCCTTGGCACTGTAAGATGTTCTGTCTCAGCTCGCGTGACATATTTGTAATGATGGTAGGGTCGGTCTTGTGCATATCGTTAAGTATGCCACCGAGTTTCTCATCTTCTTGAGAGTTAGCAGCTTTGATGGCTATTGAGAAGATAGGTGTCGGGAAGTTTATTGCTGGGATGGCGGCGTCAGCAATCTTAGCATCTACGAGGCTGTCATTGACGCGGACGTCTTTCAGTTTTATTGTGGAGATGATGTCGCCGGCGCATGCTTTCTCGATTCTCTCGCGGTTCTTACCGTTAGAGATAAGAATCTGTGAGATACGTTCTTTATTGCCTGTGCGAGGGTTGATAAGGTCTTGAGCCTCGCTTACTGTACCGCTGTAGATACGAGCCATTGCTACATCACCGACGTTCTGTTCGGTAGAGATTTTGAAGAAGAACATTGCTGTAGGTTCTTCCACGTTGTTATGGAACTCTGTGCCGTTAACAGCCTTGATAGGGGCTACGTGTGCTGGTGATGGGCAAGCGTTGATGATGAATTCGAGGAGACGTGTCACGCCGATGCCGTTCTTTGCTGCGCCGCAGATGACAGGGAAGAGCTCGCGTTTTGCGATACCCATGCGGATACCGGCTTCCATATCTTCTTCTGAGAGGGTGCCGTCCTCAAAGAACTTCTCCATGAGGGCGTCGTCACCTTCGGCGGCGTGCTCGATGAGCTCGTTGTGCATCTCTTCGGCCTTGTCCATGAGATTTGCAGGGATGTCTTGTACCTCAGGAGCTCCGTTACCATTTTTGAAGACAAGCATCTTCTTCATGATAAGGTCGATGACAGCGTTGAAGCCCTCGCCTGAGTTCACCGGGAACTGGATAGGAGTAACCTTGTCGCCAAAGTATTCTTTAAGCTGATGAATGGTATCCTCGAAGTTGGCGTTGTTGTGGTCGAGTTGGTTCATGAAGAACACAACAGGCTTGTTGGTGTTTGTAGCGTGTTTCCATGCGTTCTCTGATGTGGCTTCAACACCTGACTGTGAGTTCACTGTGAAGACGGCTGTGTCAACAGCACTGAGACAGGCCACGATGTCGCCGGAGAAATCACTAAAACCGGGAGTATCTAAGATGTTGATTTTCTTATCGTTAAAGATTGTGTAGCATAAGCTTGCGTTAACAGAAATACCGCGTTCCATTTCTATTGGACGGTAGTCTGAAACTGTGTTCTTGTTTTCAGTAGCACCTTTTCTGTTGATAAGCTTGCCTTCAAAAATCATGTTCTCAGCAAGCGTGGTCTTTCCGGATTTAGCAGCTCCAATAAGAGCAATGTTCCGAATTTCTTCTGTCTGGAATACCTTCATTTTTTATATCTATATTAATTTATATTTATTTTAGTGCGCAAAAGTATGAAAAATAATCGAATCTTCCTCAATTAATTATGATTATTTTTAAAGATTGTCTATAAAGAGGCGGTTATGGGTTATTGTATAGGGAGTTGTTGTTTGATTTTGTTCCATATAGCGTCGTCCATCTTGGCTCCAAGCACTTGGATGATGTTTGTTGCGAGGCAGTTTCCCCATTCGCCACATTGTTTAAGAGGGAGTCCGTTTATGAGTCCTGCGAGGAATCCGGCGGCATACATGTCTCCCGCCCCTGTGGTGTCGATTACGTTCACCTTGTTTGCGTTGATGTTCATTGTCTCTTCGCCTCTCTTGATGATAGAGCCTTTCTTTCCGACCTTCACGATGGCTATATCACAGCGTGATGCCATGAAGTCTAATGCTTTGTCAGGAGCCTCGCCGGTGAGTGCCTTGGCTTCCTCCTCGTTGGCGAAGACGATATCGATGTCGTTTAATGTCTCTGTCAGGAAATCGCGGTTGTCTTCCACTACGTTATATGACGCAAGGTCGAGGATGGTCTTGCAGCCGGCCTGTTTCGCTAATTGTATGGTTTTGGAGAAAAGAGGCCTGTTGGCGATGAGGTAGCCTTCTATGTAGCAGTAGTCCCAGCCTTGGAACATCTCTAAGCTGAGATGCTTGTCGCTGAGTAGTATTGCTGCGCCGAGGTTTGTCGCGAAAGTCCTCTCGCCATCGGGAGATACTATTGCGTGTGCCGTGCCTGATACTGCATCGCTATGGAACACAATGGGTTGTACTCCGGCTTCTCGCATCGACTCCTCGAAGAACCGTCCTGTCTCGTCGTTCCCGGTGTAGCAGATGAAGCCCGTCTTGATGCCGCATTTGGCTAAGCCGTGTATGGTGTTTGCCGCTGAGCCTCCCGGCGCTAATGTCTTTGCCTTGTTGGCAAACGCGGCGGCAATACGTGCCGAACACTCGTCATCGACAAGCTGCATGGAACTCTTGGGGAGACCTAACTCTTTGAGAATGTCGTCGTTATCTATCCTTGTTAATATATCAACAAGCGCATTTCCTATGCCTATTACGGTCTGTCTTTTGTCTGTCATGATTCTTTCGTTTGTCAAAAAAAAAGAACGAACACCTCGTGGTATCCATTCTTTCAATTAATAACATGAAACATAAAAATTACACTTTGTAATCTCTCTTGCGCCCCCTTCAGGACTTGAACCTGAGACCCCCTGATTAACAGTCAGATGCTCTAACCAACTGAGCTAAGGAGGCGTTTAACAGATTTTATCTCTCTGTTTGCGAGTGCAAAGGTACAACGTTTTTTAATACCCGCAACAAAAAAATGAAAAAATTTTCAAAATAATTTCAATCCTTTAATAATCAGCCGAATAGGGTCTGAAAAATGATTTTTATATCGAGAAAAAACGACCAATTTTCATAATAATCGAGGTTTATTCTGACTTTATCTGGATAAATTATCTCGTCATTATACTTCTTGGGGTCTTTTTGTTGCGCGAGAATTTTGTCTTCGTGCCTATATTTTATCGATGCCGGACCTGTTATTCCGGGTCTTAATTCAAGTATTTTTCTGTCATCGCCTTGTAGTTTGTCGGCATAACCGGCAACATCGGGTCTGGGTCCCACGAAGCTCATCTCTCCTTTTAACACATTTATTAATTCTAAGATGGTGTCTAACTTTGTCTCTCTTAGCCATCTGCCGAAGGGCGTGATGCGCGGATCGTCGTATGTGGAGACGCTGCCGCCTCGCTCCGCATTGTCATACATTGTCCGTATCTTGTATATCATGAATGGCTTGCCGTGCCGTCCTATCCTTTCCTGTTTGAAGACGAATGCTCCTCCCGGCATCGCTATCTTATGGATAATGAAGAGTATAAGGATAATGGGCGACAACAATATCATGGCTGTCAGGGCAACGATTCTGTCGAAAATGTATTTTGCTAACATCTTGTTTGCATCTTGTGCATTCTTAATATCGCCTTGGCGTTGATATTTCTAATCTGTTTCTGAAAGGGGAGAAGTGCTCTCACAATTATTCCGAACCACCATTTATACCTTACTTTGAGTTTGCAATATGCCTTCCTGAACTTGAAGTTATGCTCTAAAAATGGTTGTATGTTTGAGTGCTCTGTTATGCTTCTTGTGCCGTCAGACACGTATTTTAGTTTCAATTCGCCAAGATAATGCTCGTTCATCTTATAGAACAGTCCGTAAAATGGATATGTGGCGTTGTGTTTGCATCTTGGGTGAACCACCGTCGTGTCGTATTCGCAGGCGTCGTCCCACATTCTAACGATGCTGAATCCCACTAACGTGCCGCTCTCTTTCTCGAACACTCCCCAATAGTCGAAGTTCTCTTTTTCACATCTGTCTAAGTATGCGTTGAAGATTTTCTTGTTCATCTGTCTGTCGTGGACGTGGTAGTCTTGGTATGCAGCCTTGATGATGGGGAAGCCGTTGTTGCGGAGTGTCTCATTATCAATAAGATGGAAGTTGTAACTTTTCAGTGAGCGACGTATTTTCCTTCTCTCGTTAGAAGTGTGTTCTTCTAATCCTCCGAAATGTTCCTTGATGATATACCAGAAGTCGGATTGTTCTTTCTGGTCGAAGTCGTAGGTGTTTCTTACGAGGAGGCCTCCGTTTTTGAGCAGTGTGATACAGCTGTGGTCGGTGAGTTGTGGCTCTAAATGGGGCGGCAGGGAGCATCGCCAAGCATGACGGTAGAGGGAGAAATGTTGCATCACATTATTCTTTTCTTTATCGCATTGAAAGCGTAGCATAAGAAATTCATAACAGATTGTATGGTTGTCATTTTATCGTTTTTCCTATAGACTCTCCAAACGTCAGCGGCGGCTTTAAATCTTCTGCTTGAGGCTGAGTCTCTTGACACTCTATAAAGAAGAAGAGCCTCATTTACAGGATGTGCTTTGAAGCCTTTCTTCATGATATCCAGCCATGTTGCCATATCCTCGCTTGTGTCGAATATTGGCATACGGAAGTCGCCTACAATGTCTCTGTCAATAATGACTGTGCCGCAACCGATGATGGTGTTTCTCGCATACTCCTTATACCCTATGGTTCCGGCGTTCTTGATGATTTTGTTTTTCTTTCTTCCTTCCTCGTCAATAAGTTCGTAGTTGGAGTAGCTGAACCCGATGTTGTTGTTTATCATGAAGTTGATTTGAGTGCTCAGTTTGTTGCTTGTCCAGATGTCGTCGCTGTCGAGGAAGGCGATGAAGCGGCCTTTTGCGTGTGATAATGAGTTGTTTCTTGCTTTGGCGATGCCTTTTCTTTCTTTTAAGATGAATAGTTTTATGCGGTTGTCTTTCTCTACCTTATTTTTGATGATTTCCATGCTGTTGTCTGTTGAGCTGTCATCGGTGATGAGCAGTTCGAAATTAGGGTACGACTGGCCAATCACGGAGTCGATGCTTTCTGCGATGAAGCGTTCCGAATTATAGCAAGGCATTATTACGGAAACGAGGGGAGTATTTGTCATTTCTTCATTGCTGTTGTCTGTCCTTCTTCAAGGCCTTCTGTGCTTTCTTTAATGAAAATGACTTTTAGTGTCAGGAGTATCAGTTTGATATCCAACAATATAGAGCAGTTTTCCACATAAACCATGTCGAGTTTCAACTTGTCGTATGATGTGGTGTTATATTTCCCGAAGACCTGTGCGTAGCCTGTGAGTCCGGCTTTGACCTGAAGTCGATAGGCGAATTCCGGCACCTCTTTTGTGTATTCGTCGGCTATCTCAGGGCGTTCGGGACGTGGGCCAACAACGCTCATGTCGCCTTTGAGAATGTTGAAGAACTGTGGCAACTCGTCGATTCTGAAAGCTCTGATAATCTTTCCTATCGGGGTGATGCGGCTGTCGTTCTCCGTCGCAAGTCGTGCCTTGCCGTCCTTCTCGGCATCGGTAATCATGCTCCTGAATTTCAAAATCTTGAATTTGTTGCCGTTAATGGTGTAGCGTGTCTGCCTGTAGAGTACTGGTCCTCTGTCGTAAAGGAATATTGCTAAGGCGGTGATTATCATTATCGGCGAGGTGATGATGATGCCTAATGATGAGAGGAAGATGTCGGAGATGCGCTTGATGATGCGCTGTGTCAGCCCCATGGTAGAGTTCTTGGTGAAGAGAAGCACCGTGTCGAAAATCTCCAAGTTTTCAGAGCCTCTTACGATGATGTCGGAAATCTTCGGAGTGAAGTACGCTCTTTTCCCTTTGCTGAAACATGCTTTGATGATGAGGTTCCTTGTCTTGTTAGGGATGTCGTTAATCAAGACGGCGTCGTATTTGTCTATCTCGGAATAGATTATCTCCAAGTCTTCATCATGGCTTATCTCTCCGGCAATGACGTATTTGTCGGTTCTCGAAGCGAATTTGTTTGCTAAGTCGTTTGGGTGGTTGCCAAAGATATGCAACAGCCTTATCGGAGGGAACACCTTGTAAAACAGCGAGATGATGAAGTTTGACATTACAGCGGTTACGGGTATCTGTATTAGGAAGAGCTGCAGATAGTGCATCGCTATTCTCGGAATATAGCTGAGGTATCCGGCGATAAGTACTGTCAGCACAATATCTATGCAGTTGGCGATAAATAACCCTAATGTCTGGGAGATGATGATGTTTGATTTTTTGCTTATTCCTATCTTGAAGCCGCCGAAGATGGTGATAGAGAAGATGACGATGATGGCATATACTGCAATGATGACGTAATTGCCTTTAAGGAGGAAGTTCTTGTCGAGCATTACGTTTAGCTTGTTGTACCAGATGATGGCGAACAGCGTTACGATGATGGCGACGAGCAGGAGGCTGCTCAGCACCCTATATAGAGGTTTGTAGATGTTCTTCATGTAGTTATTTTTTCAAAAGGCTTGCTATTTTCTCAAAATATCTTATGCTTTGTTTCAGTGCGTTGCTTGGCAGATGGTGCTCTTTCACGCAGGCTGTCCTCTCGCGCATAATCTGTCGATGTGCGGACAGCCCGTTTCCTGACGCTCCTCCGCTCCTCATTGTGACAAACACTTTCGGAATATATCTTGTCTTGATGTTTTTTTCCCAAATCATTTTTACGAACATGTCGTAGTCTGCGCAGATAGGGTATGCTGTGTTGTATGTGCCGCATTTGTCGTAACAGCTTTTTTTTGTGTAGAACGAGGGGTGCGGTGGCATGAAGCCGTAGCATAGTCTGTTGCGTGAGAACTTCTTGCCGGAGAAGTGCCTTAAGGTCTTGCTGATATTGTCTCTATCAACATATACGACGTCGGCATATACCGCATCTAATTGGTTGTCAGCGTTAAAGGCGTCGTTGACGGTTTGGAGTATGTCGTTAGAGGTGAAGAAGTCGTCGCTGTTTAGGATGCCGATGACCTCGCCTGAAGCCATGTCGATGCCTTTGTTCATTGCGTCGTATATTCCGTTGTCGGGTTCCGATACCCAGCGCATACGTCCTTGAAAGAGAGGCTCGTGCTCTTTTATTATCTCTACTGTCTTGTCGGTAGAGCCGCCGTCAACGATGATGTACTCTATGTCGTGGAACGTCTGGTTGATGACGCTTTGTATGGTGTCGCGCAGGGTTGCCGCACTGTTAAATGTCGCTGTTATCAGTGAGATATTCATTTAATACTCCTCTGTTAAGATACTTGTTGAATTTTTCTTTTTCTTTTTTCTTAAGAATGGGTCGAAGGAGAGGCTCAGGTATATGGTGTCTGATGATTATGATGGCTTTAGTGAGCATTGTCTTCCATTTCGGGCGATGGAAGTCGAGCCAAGGCACGGGCGTCTGCCAGTCTTTGCCGTACCAGAACTCCAGTGCGTCGGTGGTGTCGGCGGGAGCGTCGAAGTCAACGCCTTTGAACGTTATCGCGGCGGTGTCAGCAAGGAATTTTGTGGGCAGGGGCATCCCGCTGTTTATCGACAGTTTCGGGTTGTGTTTCTTGAAGAAATAGATGTCGATGTACTCGTTGTCTCTGATGATTGTCATGAGTCCGCGGCTGTCCCATCGTGCCACCTCGAAGCCGTTGTCTCTCAGCTCGAAAAGCATGGATAGGAACAGCTCCTTGTCGGAGAATGATGCGGCGAGGTCGATGTCTTCGTCATGTTCGATGAAGTCTCTCTCCCTGACGGCTCCTAAGAGCGTCCCGTATGCCAAGATGAAGCGGAAGTTGTTCTTGTCGGCAATCTTCTTGAAAAGACAGAGGTTGTTGAAAGCCTTGTCTTTGTCGATGGGTTTCCATCCGAGATATATTGGCACTATCTTATAACGGTATTTCCCATTAATAGTGTTGATGGTTGGCATGTTATAATGTTTTAAGTATTTCGTAGAGGGTGTGGTTGTCAGCGCGGTTGCGAATAGCGATACGGATGTAGTCGCGGCCTTGGAACGCTGTCTTTGTAGAGCAGTCTTTGATGAGGATGTTATGTTGCTCAAGGAGAGTCTGTGTGAGGCTTGACGAGGTGTATCTTGATGTCACCTCGCAAAGGAAATAGTTCGCCTGCGATTCGATGACCTTGATGAAGTCAATGTCGCTCAGCTCTTGGAAGAACGTCTCTCTTTCGCTGCGGAATTTGTTGCATGCCGAGTGGTAGTCGTTCTCGTATTTCGAGAATATCTGCATGAAATATTCTGCGAAGGAGTTGATGTTCCATATCGCGACGTCTTTTTTCATTGTCTCTATCAAGGTGGTGTTGGCGGAGGCTAATATTCCGAGCCTTAGTCCGGGGACTCCGTACGACTTGCTTATCGACTTCATCACCAATAGGTTAGGGTTGTCTGTGAGTGTTTTGTTGCACAACAGTGAGTTGTTGGTGTAGTCGTCGGAGAAGTCGATGAAGCTCTCGTCGATGAGTATGTCGATGTTGCGTTCTCTCGCCCAAGATGTCAGTTGTAGTATTTCAATTTTAGAGATGAGGTTTCCTGAAGGGTTGTCGGGATTTATGACGATGAGGAGGGCGATGTCTTTGTCGGAGAAGAAGTTGATGAGGTCGGAGGCGGAGTAGCGGAACTGTCTGTTGTCGGGTACGAAAGCCACTATGTTTGATTCCGGGAGGCGGTGAGGGTATTCCTCGAACGTAGGGTATGTGACGCCTACTTTCTTGTCCGCATAGAAGCTCATGACGCTTTTGATAAGCTCTGCTGCGCCGTTGCCCACGCACATATATTCCTGCCTGATGTTATAGTTCTTTCCTGCGAGCAGGGAGTTGACGTACATGCCCGAAGGGTATTCGGTGAGCAGGGAGTCGAAGTTAGCCTTAAGTTCTTCTATCATTTTTTGAGGAGGGAAGAACGGGTTCACGAGATAGCAGAAGTCGAGCATCTTGGGGAAACGCCAGTATCCTCCGAAGCGTCTCATGGTTTTTTTCAGTTTGAGGTCGCTCTCGGCAAATATCGTCTCGGCAATGTCAAGGTCTTGAATATCATCTATCTCGTACCATTTTATGTCACCTATAGGCAGGGCTTTCAGTCTTGATTTGTCAATCATCGTCAATACGCGGAGCACTTCTTCGTAATACTCGTTGTTGCCTTTCATCTTGCAGTAAGCTTCGAGAAGTGGGAGGTATTGTCCGTTGATGAAGTCCTTGCTCAGCTTGTATATGTTGACTGTTTTATAGTAACGGTCTCTCTCGTCGTGGCGGAAGGCTTTTTTAGGTATGAAGTTTATGATGTTGTTGTCATCGTCGATACAGACCATGGTGCCGTCCATCCAAGGCTCATATTTAGCGACGAGGGCTATGTCGGGGTCTGGAGCGTTGACGAGCATTTGTAGCATCTCTTCCTCGAAGATAAGGTCGGACTCTAACAGCAAGGTGTCGTCTTCTTTGAAGTATTCTTTAGCGAGGGCAAGAGAGTATATGTTGTTGGTCTTATCGAAGATTGTGTTATGTACAAAAATGATATTCAGTGAGTTGTGATATTTGTTATTGATATGGTCGATAAGGTTCTGGCTTTCATAGCCCACAACGATGATGATTCTGTTGAGGTTGAGGTGAGAGAGGAAGAGCAGGGCGCGGTCTATGAGCTTGGAGCCGTTGACTTCCACCATACATTTGGTATTATGTTTAGTGAGTTCTCCGAGCCGGCGTCCCATTCCGGCGGCTAATATTATCGCTTGCATAAAGATTTTATTATATTTTTAACCTTTCTTTTGAGTTTAAAAGGGATGAGTTGGTTTATTCTATTATATAAGGTGTTGTTGGCATGATAGAAGCAGCGGTCGAAGTCGTAGTCGGGCAGCACGTATTGGGGGTGGGAGAGGGGGAAAGACAGCTCTTGATGAGCGAGATAGTGGTCGGGGTTGGATGCGAAGGATGTGTGGGTGGCATCTTTTCCGAACCCTATGTTGGAGATGAGGCTGACTTTAGGGAAGATAGACAGTTGGTTTTGAGCTGAGAGGGTGAGATACCACTGCCAGTCCCATGCGCTGACGTGTCCGCAGTCGATGGCTTTGAGTCGGTAGTGCCAGTATCTGATGTCTTTGGCACGGTATCCGATATTTTTTATGATAGAAGGCTGGTAATGTGTGCCGCGCCACTGCATGTCGAGGTCCATGTTGAGCCATGAGCGTCGCCATGTGCCCCAGCCGTTTGTCGATTTGTATTTTGAGAAGCAGTAGCTGTCTTTGATGGTGTAGTTTTTGATATAGTTGGCGCCGTCCACCATTCCTATGCGTTGGTCGTCCTTATAGCGTTGCAGCATCTCCTTCATGAAGGGGAAGAAAGAGCGTTGTGGTCTGCAGTCGTCTTCGAGTATTATGCCGGTCTCTTCATTTTGGAATAGCCAGTCGATGGCGGTGCAAACGCCGAGGGAGCAACCGATGTTGTTGTCAAGGAAACGTGTCTTCACCTCGCAAGGCCAGTCGATTTGAGAGAGCACCTTTTCACGTATCGTCTGTATTTTTGCGCGCTCCTCCTTGACGTCGTCGCGCGCTCCGTCGCATGCGAGATACAGTCGCTCCGGCCTCGCCTCCTTTATCATGGCAAGAGTCTGCATCACTACTTCCTCGCGGTTGAAGAATATTAGAAGTATAGGGATGTCGTACATGTTCTTTTGTTAATATTTTTTAATCTTATAATATATTTTGGGGAAATAAACGCATAGCATTCTTCCCACGAACACCATGGGGAGCCTTATGGTCTGGTGTCGCGCTATGAATCTCAGATAGTCTTTGTTCGAGCGGGTGGGCTTGCTGAAATAGGCCCTCCTTTGCTTGAGCGACATCGCCATGAGCCTCCTGCCCTCCTCATAGTTGTCTATATGGTCGAAGTCGCATCTGCCAACATAACACGGTGTCAGCATTATTGGAATGCCGTTGCGTTCGGCTTTCAAGGAGTAGTCGCTGTCCGACATCCCGTGGTGATACCCTTTCCAGAATATCCCTATTGTGTCAACAACCTGTCTTGCGATAAGTAGTATGTTTGCGTTCGCCATGTCGCATCGTTGAGGAGTGCCGTTTGGATTGAGTCTCTTGAGCTTAGACAGAAAACGGTTAGTGAAGATGTCGCCTCCGTAGGTCGTGACGTTGTCGTCGTCTTTGGAGCATGTGATGCCGGAATATATCCCCGCCCTTGAATAATGCGCTACGGTGTATTCGTGTGTGGCAAACAGTTCCTCGAACAGATTGCCCATCAGGTAGGTGTCGTCGTTGAGAAGGAGATAATAGTCGTATTTGCTATGGCTCTTCAAGGCTTCCTCCCACGCCGCTATCATGCCGCGGTTCCAATACAGACTGCCGTCACCTTTTATTATTGTTATCTCCTGACCACTGCTGAAGTGTTGCCTTATGGCGTCGGCTGTCCCATCGGTGCAGCCATCGTCGGTGATGAAGATGTCGAGACCGACATTCATGCCTTCCTCCTTAGACAGATTGTATCGTTCTGTGGCGGCAAAAAGCGAGCTCAGACAGGATAATGTCTTGTCTTTTCTGTTGTGGCAGGTCAGTAATACGGCAATGTTTATCATTGTTTGTCTTTGATGATTGAGGAGTATGTGTTTAGTATCTCGTTGACAATCTTTGTCTTGTCATGTCGTGTGAGGGCTGCTTGCGTGGCGTTGTGCGATAATCTCACGCATGTCTCCTCGTCTGACTGTAGCATTATTATTAAGCTTGCAAGTTGATAAGGGTCGTTGGCGGGCACAAGAAGACCCGTCTCGTTGTCGTGTATCAGTGTGGCGGTGCCTCCGACGTTCGTTGCTATTGTAGGCACTCCGAGCATCTGTGCCTCGCATACGCTGTTGGGGCTGTTGTCGATATACGAGGTGTGAACGTAGGCATCTGATAGAAGAAGCGTCTCGCATAAGCCTTCCTCGTCTTTCACTCCTTTGTAGATGATGTTAACCTTGTCGGAGTCAATGCCGGTTTTTTTCTCCAAGACCTTAGTGATGTAGGAGCCTCGTTCAATACCTACTATCTCCCAGCGGAAGTCTATCTCGGTGTGTCTCTTTAAGATAAGTGCGGTTTTCAGGGCGAGGTCGAGACCTTTGTAAAGCACCTGCGAGAGTGTTGACACTATGGTGAAGGTGCCGTTATGTGGTTTCCATTGGCCGGCATTTTTGTAAAATGATGGTCGCAGCACCTCGTCAACATGGAAGTATCGGGCTTGTGGCGCAAGAAGCTGCATTATCCTTCTGTCCCACCCGGTGCGCCCCATCACGAACGAGGTCTTCTTTAGCAGGTCGATCTCCCTCAACGCCATCGCGTATGTCTTGTCTTTGTCGTAAATGAAGCCTCTGTTCAACACAAGCTCGTCGATGGTCGGCGGAATGGCAAAGGTCCTCTTGTTGAATCCGTTAGGGAAAAAGGCGTTGTCGATAGGCGTGAGAAGCCCTTGTATGTGTACCACGACAGGAATGTCGGTGTTGCCTATTATCTCGCTTAACGCAATCTCAAAGCCGAAGACGTGTATGATGTCAGGCTTGAAATCTTCTATCACCTCTCTAATGTCGTTAAGATATGCCTCGCCACTGCATCGCCTATAGCCGCCGTAATGTTCTAACATCTTTTGCCACAATGTGTTAGACCGTCTCTTGATAGTATAATAGCTGACGCCTCCTTCTGTCGTCTTCCCACCTCCATCTGAGAGAAATGCTAACGCTATGTCGTTAGCGCTGTCTTTTAGCAAGTCTAACAGCGACTGCATCCAACCGACACCGTTATAGCGCGAGCCAACATTCGATAGCCATAAAATCCTCATGATGCTTTATGTTTAAGAAATGGAATTTTCTTCCTGATGAATGACATTAATATCGTCTTCTCGTCTTTGTCGAGTGCTATCATAAAAGCTAATGATAACACGATGATAACGCTTATTATACAGATTGTCAATAACTTAACGAAAGATGTCGCCATGATGTTATGGAGAATTATTGGAATAATGGGCGATAACAACAGAATCGCGATGCACGGTAATATTACCTTTCTGAGATATTCTCTTAACGAGAACGGGAACACCATTCTTGCCACAAACGTCACGACTATCTGGTTGATAATCATTACAGATAGACTGACATAATAAACTATTTGTGGGAGCTTAATAATGTTTAGCGAGAGAATGGCAAGGGGGATAATCGCTATCACGTTGATTGTCTGTATTATAGAATATCTTTTTATGTTGCCTGTTGCGCCCACTACGGTGGTGAGCGGTACGTTGAAGACGGTGATGAGTATGTTTGCGAGGAAGAGCACTATGAATAATGATGTCATCTCCGGTATGTTTTTGCCGTTGAGCCATATTTCGAGCACGTAGTCTAACTCTATTACGAGAGGTAAAGAAATCATGAACATCAAGATGAAGGCGGTTTTTGACATGAAATACATCAGTTTGCGTGTCCTTTGGTGGTTGCCGTCGGCGTAAGACCCGACTACCTGTGGGTTGAAGGCGGTGAACAGGTTGGTGCGGAATCCCTCAATAGCGTTCGCTACTTGTACCGCTATCCCGTTAGCGGCGTTGACGACAGGGCCGAAATAGAAGTTCAACAGCATGTTCACGCCTTGCCCTTTCAACATATAGGCGAAACACTCCATCGTCCTCCAACCTGAAAACGAAAGCATGGACTTAAACAACGCCTTGTCAAATACCCTCCCAAGCCTCATGCCCTTGAAGTTTCGCTTGCAATAAAGGAAATACATCATGAAGTTTAAGACTGATATCCCCATAATGCTCATACCATAGATAACGAGACTGTTGTCGTTGACGAATCTCTTGATTGCCAATACCGCCGATAATTTTATCACTGCGTCAGCGATGCTCACTATGGCATAGAAATCCATTCTCTCGTGAGCCATGATGGCGGCGGAATACGGCACCTGTAGCACTACTAAGACGAGGGAGATGGTGGAGAGTTGGAAGATGATGTTGGCGTCGCATAGCTTCTCGGGCGGCACCACCATCACGTTGTTGACGTACCAGAGTCCGAAAGTCTCTATCAATATTATGATTATCAATGCGATGACAGACTGTATCAGCAGTGAGGTGACGAAGACTCTCTGAATAGACGATTCACCGTTTTTTCCTATCTCGTAGTTGAAGAATCGTTGGATAGAGTTCGACATCGTCGCGTTAAGGAAAGAGAAGAGGGTGACGAAGCCGCCCACAACGTTGTAGATGCCGTAATCGACAATGCCGAGTGTAGATAGCACTAAACGCGTGGTGTATAAGGAGATAAACAGCACTATCGCCATTCTTATATATAAGAATACGGTGTTTCTCGCTATCTTTTTGTTGTCATCCATGTCAGTCTTTCCAGAAGTACGAGGCTATATGTGTCGAGTTGCGTTTCTCCACCGGCGGAGGCGTCATGTAGTCGCCGTAGATGTTTGTGAGGAAGGTGTTGTAATCGGATGGTGCCCAGAAGTTTCCGTCTTCAAACTGCACCTTCGTCTTCTTCTCAAAGATACTCTTGTCGTGACGGTTGTTGTATCTGCTATAAGGCGAGATGAACCCCACCTTTGATGATGTCTCGTAGTCGTATCTTTTTGCGCTGATGATGTATCTGTTAAGGAGCCTGCGCCACCCGATGAGGTGTGAGATGATGCTTAACACTCCGTTCTTAATGTCTCTTACCGAGATGGGCTTGACGCTTAGAAGGAACATCGCAATTATACGAAGGCGGAAGTTGGTGTCTCTCTTAAACTTCTCAAAATCATCTGGTTGCCCGTCAATAGGGAAGATGTCGATGTCAACGCCTATAGGTTTGTAGTCGCCATGGCAGATTATTTCTTCTTTCTTTATCGTCCTGTCGTCATACACCTTGGCATAGAAAAACATGGAGTCCTTGTCGTAAGGCGAGCATAAGGCGTAACGTCCTTTCTCGGAGTAAAGCTTGATGAATCTCTCGTAGTCGGGGCGCGGCATGTCAATGTCGATGTCGTCGTCCCAAGGGATAAAGCCGTGATGACGTACAGCCCCTATGAGTGTGCCGCACGACAAGAAATATGTTATTCCGTTAGCATCGCAGAAAGAGGCGACATCCTTCAGAATGTCGAGCATAATCTTCCTTAACTCTTCGGCTGTTATTGTCCTCATTGTTATCTTTTAATTAAGTTGCTGCCCCAGTAGAACACCTTGTCGATGTGTGGCGTTGGTATCCTGTATTCTTTCGCTTTTTCAAAAATAAGACGCAGCCCGTAAGGGAAGTCTTCGGTGAAATACCTTGATTTTAGGTCGGGAACCCAGCCTTGTTCTTCTTCTGTCATTGGAGACATGATGCCTTTGAAGCCCTGTATCGATGATATTTTCTTTGTAAGGCTTTGTGCGTCATGGCTCTCGTAATAGTCAAGCAGGGTAGGCAGATAATCTTTCCTGACGGGAAGCCTTGACATCACCTCGAAGAACTCGGAGTCCATCTTGATCAGCAGCTCTGAAGACTCGTTGTCCCATTCCTCATAGAAGGCGATGTTGCGTTCGAAGAAGATGCCGTCGTGCCAGTCTTTGAAAAGAGAGTAGAGCCTTGCGGTATGAAGGATAGGGTTGCTGTTGGTGAAGCTTGCCTCGAAATAGTTTTCAAGTAGGCTGACGGGGACATTGAACAGGCTCTGCAAGAAGTCGATGAGACCGTGTTTGTTGTCGTATCGTTCAACAGCGATGTTGAGGCTGTTTTTGAATCCCATGAGGTTGGCTTCGCTGCCGTAGCTCTTGATGCGTGAGATGAACGGGACGCGTTGGAAGCCGAAGAGAGGGTTGTCGAGTGTATCGAGAGCCTCAAAGAAGAATCCTGTTGAAGACACTATCGAGCCGACGAGGGTGTCCGGTCGCAGGAAAGGCTTGATTTTCAAGATGGTGTCGCGAATGGCGAATCCCGGAAGACAGAGAATAACGATGTCGCTACGGGGGATTAT
>SAMEA3663297__coassemble_79_pt1 | contig 81557 bp, 80 predicted proteins | sample SAMEA3663297__metabat2_high_PE_006 | metagenome-assembled genome bin SAMEA3663297 (sample SAMEA3663297) | pig gut metagenome | biome: pig gut; feature: pig-associated habitat; material: faeces | place: China | collected 2013 | reverse complement strand
CGAACTCATCAAGAACGACCTCGACAACGCACGCCCTATTCATTACGGCGGCTGGACAGTGGACGGCAGCGGACACGCCTTCGTATGCGACGGCTACGACGAGAACGACTTCTTCCATTTCAACTTCGGTTGGAGCGGCACCGGAAACGGATTCTACTCCCTCGACGCCCTTAACGTCCAAGGTAACGACTTCAGCTACTCCAACTTCGCCACTTTCAACATTCACCCTCAAGGCGATAGACTCCATGTCAGGACAGTCCTTAACATCGAATACAGCGGCGACATCTTCGGGACAGGCTCCTTCGCACAAGGCGAGACTTGCACCTTAAAAGCCACCCCAAGAAAAAACTACTCCTTCGACAGCTGGTCCGAGAACGGCTCTGTCATCTCCTCCGACTCCATCATCTCCTTCACCGTCAACTCCAACAGGCTCATCACCGCCAACTTCTCTCGTAAAGACTGCGTCATCACCGTCTCAGCCAACCCTCAAGAAGGCGGCACCGTCACCGGAGAAGGCACCTACCCGTTCGAACAAGAAGTAACCCTCACCGCAACACCGAACGAAGGCTACGTATTCAAGAAATGGACTAAGAACGGTGTGAAGGTCTCATCTAATCCTGTCTATACCTTCAAGGCAAGCACAAGCAAAGACTTCGTCGCCTTCTTCGACAAAATAGACGCTGTTGACGACAACATCGCTATAATAACCGACATCTACCCCAACCCTTCAAACAGCGTGGTCTTCATTGAAGGCCTGAACATCAAGGAGATAGCCATATTCAACACCTTAGGTCAAATTGTCATTAGACAAGAAAACAATAATGACGACATTGTTAAAATTAACATTGAAAGTTTAGAGAAAGGCGTCTATTTTATAATGATAAACGGCATCTCAACGAGAAGAATCGTTAAAGAATAGTAAGGTTGAAGAGCTATAGGTTAAGAATAATTGTTCTTCATGAATAATGAATTAGAACTGTGTTGACACCTATTTATTAATAGTACAAAAAACAGGGAACAGCATTATAAAGGGGCAGGCTTCGACTATTGTGGCGTCTGCTCTTTTTTATTGTTCATTGAGAACTCGCAGCCGCAGTATAGCTGGTTATAGAAGCCGTATTCTTTTATTATCTCAAGTCTTCGTTCCTGAAGTCCGCCCTTGCGCCAGTTCTGCGCCCAGAAAGTCACGTCGTCATAATGCGACACGGCGTAGCGTCCCGCCTCTTCTATTTGGGTGAGGCTCTTCCATCGGCTTGACGCGAGGGTGGTGGTGATGACAGAGAATCCGTGCTCATGAGCATACTGTGCGGTGCGAAGCAAGCGGTATTTGAAGCACTGCAGGCAGCGTCCTCCCCTCTCCGGCTCGCTTTCAAGGCCTTTCACAGCACAAAGCCATTCCCCGTGATTGTAGTCGTCATCAACGATTTCGAGGCCGAGCGACTCGGCATAACGACTGCACTCATTCTTCCTGACATTATATTCCTCAACAGGGTAAATGTTTGGGTTACAATAGAAGACCACCGGCCTGACCCCATGTTTCATCAGGCACTCAATGATGGCAGACGAGCAAGGAGCGCAGCAGGTGTGAAGCAGCACTCGCGTAGCCCCGCCCGGAACGATAAACTCAAAACTCTTTTTCATTCCGCAAAAGTAAAAAAAATATTAATTTGCCCGTAATATTAGTTTTATTCACTAACTTTGCATCTCATATTTATTTAACACTTATGACAGTAAAAGACTTAGTAGAACAACTTGGGCTTAAAGTCCTCGCCGGCGGCAACGGCCTTGACAGGGAGATCGACGGCTGCTACATCTCCGACTTGTTAAGCGATGTCATGGGATACGCCGACGCCGGCAACATCTGGATTACCCTGCAGACACACAAAAACGTGATGGCGGTGGCATCGCTAAAAGAACTATCATGTGTCATCTTAGTTAAAAGCCTTGGAGCCAACGAGGACACCCTGCGGCAGGCCGACGAGGAAGAGCTGCCTATCCTCAGCACTCCCCTATCTACCTTCGAGATAGCAGGAAGAGTATATAACCTTATACAGCACTGACAGACCATTAGAAGCATATCAACGACACGATGGAGCTAAACAACTATAAGGCCGACCTACATCTGCACACCGTATTATCGCCTTGCGGTGACATATATATGTCGCCCTCCGCCATCGTGGAGCAAGCCAAAATGAGAGGTTTAGACATCATCGCGATATGCGACCACAACACCACACGGCAAGTGAAAGTCACCCAACACATAGGAAAGAAACACGGTCTCTTTGTGATTGGCGGCGTGGAGGTCACTACCAAAGAAGAGGCTCATGTTCTCGCTTATTTCGAGACCGACGAGCAACTCAACACCTTCCAAGAATATTTGGACAAGCATAGGCCGCGGATACCTCTCGACGAGGACAGGTTCGGATACCAGCTCATTGTTGATGAGGACGAGAACGTTATCGGGGAGGAGGAATGCCTGCTTCTCTCCGCCATTGACAGCGACATCGACACCCTTTACGACGTCGTCCACAATATTGGAGGGCTCTTCGTCCCAGCTCACGTCAACAAACCGTCCTCAAGCCTCATGTCACAGCTCGGATTCATACCACCAGACCTTAAGGCCGACGCCCTTGAGTTATCAAAACACATCACCAAGGCCGAGTTCCTCAAGAAAAACGCCTATCTGAAGAGGTTCATGTTCACCAAAAGCTCCGACGCGCACTTCTTACAACATATTGGAGAGGCGTTCTGCATCCTGAGCATGAGAGAGCCGTCCTTCGAGGAGTTCAGAAAGGCCATCAGAGGCGAAGACGGAAGGCTAATAATCACAGAACCCGTTGGATTACAATAAGTAACAGTCATCTAAGGAAGAAAAAATGAGAGAGTTATCATTACATGTATATGACCTGTTGGAAAATTCCATTGCGGCTGACGCCACGCTGATAGAGCTTATAGTTAACGACAGCCTTAAGGACAACATCTATTCCTTCACCATCAAGGACAACGGCAGGGGCATGAGTCCCGACTTCCTTGCGAAGGTCACCGACCCGTGGACCACAACGCGGACGACGAGGAAGGTGGGGATAGGGCTGCCGCTAATAAAGATGAACAGCGAGAACTGCGGAGGAGGCATGCTGATAAACAGCGAGGTGGGCAAAGGGACAACACTAAAATTCTGGTTCCAGCACGACCATATCGACAGACCTCCAATGGGCGACATCTCCGGCACCATTGTGATGCTGTCGTCACAATACCAGCACATCAGGTTCATTTACACCCACATCACCGATGAGGGAGAATATACTTTTGACACCGACGAGGTGAGAGAGGCTCTCGACGGAATGCCGATGAACGACATCACCATAATGAAATATCTGAGAGAGATGATAGAAGAGAATCTAAAAGAAATAAAATACAACGATTGAAATGAAAATCAGCGAGATAATAAAGACATTAGACGCGAGGGTCATCTGCGGCGAAGAGCGTCTTGACGAGGATATCGACAAAGCCTTCGCCTCCGACCTTATGTCAGACATCTTAACTATTGGAGAAAACATACCTATGATAATCACCGGGTTATGCAACCTGCAGACCATCCGCACATGTGAGATGGGCTGTATCGACACCATTGTGTTCATCAGGAAGAAGAAGCCGACGGAAGAGATGATAAGCCTTGCGAGAGACAACGACATGATAATCCTTGAGAGCGACTATTCCATGTTCAAGGCGTGCGGCCTGTTATGGGAAGCCGGCATCAAACCAGTATATTAACCCTCAAATCCAACATCATGCATTTAGAATACACTTTAATAGAAGGAGATTTCGTCAATGCCGGTTCGGCTTCGAGCTCAATAAAGAAGACGCTAAAGCAGCTCAACGTGAATCCTGCCATTGTGAAGAGAGTCGTCATCGCGCTTTACGAGGCGGAGGTCAACGCTGTGGCGCACGCATACGGCGGGAAGGTCACGGCAGATATTGAGGCGGACAAGATACTTATGCGGGTAATAGACCGCGGGCCAGGGATACCGGATATAGAGTGGGCGATGAAGGAGGGCAACTCCACCGCCTCCCAAGAGGTGCGCAACATGGGGTTCGGCGCCGGCATGGGACTGCCCAACATCAATAAAAACGTTGACCGACTTGACATACAATCGACGGCGGGCGTTGGCACCACCGTTGAGATGGAAGTGAAACTATCATAACGACAACACCATGACTTTTTTCCACGCTTTACATATCAACGAGGACGTGTGTGAGGGCTGCGCTCACTGCATCAGGGTGTGTCCCACCGAGGCCATCAGAGTGCGCGAAGGCAAGGCACACATCTTCGAGAACCGCTGCATCGACTGCGGCAGCTGCTATAAGGAATGTCCTCATCACGCCATCTTCGTGAAACAAGACGACTTCGACGAGATATTCAAATTCAAGTGCCGTGTAGCACTTATCCCCGCCGTCTTCCTCGGACAATTCCCAAACGACATCAGCGTCTCTCGCATCTATAACATACTCAAAGACTTAGGATTCACACACGTCATCGAGACAGAGATAACCAGCCAATTCTATACCGAGGCGAAAAACCAACTCGCAAGTGTGTCCGACAACACCCCTCTGATTTCATCTTTCTGCCCCGCTATCGTCCGCCTAATCCAAGTGAAGTTCCCCGGACTTGTAGATAACCTCATCCCGCTCAAAGCACCTATCGACCTGACAGCCATGTATATAAGGAAAAAACTTCAGGAACAGGGATTCTCCCCTGACGAGATAGGCATCTTCTATATCACCCCTTGCGCCGCAAAAATAGCCGCCGTGAAAAGCCCCGTGGGCGAGGAGAAATCAAACGTCAACGGTGTGATAAACATGGATTCGCTCTACAACAGGGTCTTTAAGAAGATTAAAGAACAAGGACACAGTTATGAGGAGGAGAACTCCCCTATTGAGCAACTTTCCGCCGACAACATTCTGATTTCTTTGACAAACGGTGAGAGGCGGCTGTCCGAATCCAAGCACTCTCTCTCCATAGATGAGATCTCCAACGTGATAGAGTTCCTTGAGAAGGTGGAGAACGACGAGGTTGACGGCATTGACTTCCTTGAGTTAAGAGCCTGCGACCAGAGCTGTTCAGGAGGTATTCTCACTTGCAACAACCGCTTCCTCACTTGCGAGAAGATGTTCTCGAGGGCAAGGGCGGTGGCCCAAAAAGAACGTTCGGGCGAGATAACACGCGCCAAAGAGGTGGAAGAGGAAAAAGATTATATCATGAGCAACATCAGGCTCGGTAAGATTGAGCCTCGCTCCATGCTCAGCCTCGACACCGACATCGCAAAGGCTCTTGAGAAGATGAACAAAATCAACGAGTACAAAAGAAGACTGCCCCAGATAGACTGTGCCATCTGCGGGGCTCCCTCCTGCGACGCCCTCGCCAACGACATCGTATGCAACAACCGACATATCACCGACTGCATCTTCATTCAACGCGGCCTCGAAGCGAAGAAGGAACTGAACGTCGAAGAATCCGTCAACATCATGGAGGAGATATGGGGTGACGACAGAATAATGAATATTAACAAAAACAAGTAATAATATCTTGCAATAATAAAAATATTTGTATTTTTACAGAATGTAATTATTCTTGAAAAGTAATAAACAACTATTAAAATAATACTATGAGCATTAAAGACTTACAACCAAAAGAAGTATTTGAGAACTTTTATAGCCTTACTCAGATACCGCGTCCGTCAAAAAAAGAGGCGCAAGTGATAAGCTTCATGAAGAAATTCGGAGAGGACCTTGGTCTTGAAACCATCGTTGATGCGGCAGGCAACGTCATCATCCGCAAGCCGGCCACTCCGGGCTACGAGAACCGTAAAGGCATCGTCCTTCAGGCACACCTCGACATGGTGCCGCAGAAGAACGCCGACAAGGTGCATGACTTTGAGAAGGACCCTATCGAGACATTTGTTGAAGACGGATGGGTGAAGGCTAACGGGACGACGCTTGGAGCAGACAACGGCGTTGGTGCAGCAGCAGCAATGGGTGTACTCGCGTCAAAGACTCTTGAACACGGACCTATTGAAGGACTCTTCACCATCGATGAGGAGACAGGCATGACAGGCGCAAACAAACTTGAGCCCGGTGTGCTTCAAGGAGAGATACTCCTCAACATGGACTCTGAGACTGAGGGCGAGCTCTACGTCGGCTGCGCTGGCGGTATCGACACCACAGGCGTATGGACCGCCAAGATGGAGGACACTCCTGAAGGCATGTCTGCCGTAGCACTCTCAGTGAAAGGCCTTAAAGGCGGCCATTCCGGCATGGACATCAACCTCGGCAGAGGCAACGCCAACAAGATAATGAACACATTATTAATAATGGCTTCAGAGAAATTCGGCGTGCGTCTCGCAACAATCAGCGGCGGCAGCCTACGTAACGCCATCCCTCGCGAATCGTTCGCAACAGTTGTTGTGCCTTCCGACAAGACCAACGAACTCAAGGCTTATGTTGAAGACTACAATGCCGTAGTGAAAGAACAGTTCGCTAACGTAGAACCCGACCTCTGCGTATCAGCAGCAGACACCGCAATGCCAGCTAATGTCATCGACAACAAGACCTTCAAGAACATGTTAGAAGGAATAGCCAAGTATCCTAACGGCGTTATCGGCATGTCGGCCGACTTCCCAGGAACAGTGGAGACATCTTCAAACCTCGCCATCGTGAAACTCGAAGACGGCAAAATAACAACATGCTCACTCCAAAGAGGCCTTATCGACGACCTGAAAGAAAAACTCGCAAGCGACATCCGCAACGTACTCGTTGACACCAACGCATACGCCGAATCTTCAGGCGAATACCACGGCTGGAAACCAAACATCAACAGCCCTATCCTCGCCACAATGAAGAAGGTCTATAACGAGAAATTCGGAAAAGAACCTAAAGTCATGGTCATTCACGCCGGACTCGAATGCGGTATCCTCGGCGCAAAATACCCGAACTGGGACATGATTTCTTTCGGACCTACACTCGTCCACCCTCACTCACCTGACGAGGCCCTCAACATAGAATCGGTAACTCCTTTCTGGGAATTCCTCACAGAAACACTAAGAAACGCTCCAGTAAAAGAGTAATTTCTTTTGCAGTATCCTCGGAATTTTCCCCGAATAACCATATCATTATATGCAATGTGTTGAAAATAAACACATTGCATATAAATTAATTTTTTCAAAGAAAATGTTTTTTGAATGAAAAATTTTCTTAATTTTGCGCACTGATTAAGGAAAAAAAGAAAATAAACAGATAATACAATGAAACGCACATTTCAACCATCTAACAGAAGACGCAAAAACAAACACGGTTTCAGAGAAAGAATGGCAACTGCCAATGGTCGTAAGGTTTTAAAGGCACGTCGCGCTAAAGGCAGAAAAAAACTCACAGTATCTGACGAGTATTAATTGCGAAGCCGTACCTATAAATTATTTAAGGTTAAAAGAAAGAGACAACATGATTGTCTCTTTTTTTGTATCTTTGCAAAAACTTCACCTGTAATGAACTCAATAAGGATTCTGATATTCAACATCTTCCTCTTCCTTTGTAATATCCCCTTATTCGCTCAACACTACTCCTTCTCTTTTGATGTTGAAAACAACACCAACTCGTCAGCCTTCCTCCCTTCATCAGCCGGAACCCCGACATTGAACTCTGTATCAAAATATTTCGCTGTACCAAAAGACGCTGAAATAGAAATCCTAATAGAGATTAACAAAGAGTCCGTACTCGACAACATCGCACTGCCCGCAACGGCATCACTGCCCGCCGACATGCCTTCCGGCAACGGTAACACTCCATCAGACACATCTTCTCTTTACTCCAACGTATTATTCCCTCACAAAACCATCATTCATGAGAGATTAGAATTCGCCGACTTCGACTTGCTATTAGTAAATATCGCAACAGAAAGATATAATGCTGACAAGAAAGAGCTGCATATAATCGAGAAAGCGACCGTCACCATCAACACCGACGCGAAAGGGAAAATAACGGTTGAGGAAAACGCCTTCAACGAGATGTTAATAAGTGTTGTAGAAAACCCCGACATCGTATGCTTCGAGAGCCGGCCTCATACGGCAGGCCGACGCGACGGCGCGAACTATCTCATAATAACGCCCGACAATGACGAGATAACACGTTGGGCCGACACCTTGAGAACGTTCAGAGAGCAACAAGGAATAATAACTAAAGTCATGACGTTGAAGGAGATAAGACACAACACACCCGACTCCCTCAAAGCCTTTCTGAGAAGAGTGTACTACAACTGGGACCCACGCCCCGCCGCCGTGCTCCTCCTCGGAGACTTTAACAACGACCCAGCCCTTGGCATCTCATCTTTCCAAATGCTCGACCACCCTCAAGGCAGCCAATTCGAACCCTACCTCGCCGACAACAAACTCGTTGACTTCAACAACAACGGCCTTCCTTCGATGGTGATAGCAAGGATGCCCGCAGCTAACGCACACGAAGCACATCTCATGGTCCAAAAAACCATCGACTATGAACGCCACCCCTATTCCAACCCAGACTATTACGCCCACCCCACCACCTCTATGGCTTTCCAACTATCCCGCTGGTTCCAGCTATGCACCGAGATTATTGCCGGCTATTTCGACTCTCATGACAAAAAATGCAACCGTATCAACGCCATATACGAAGGACCCGCCGACTCATTATGGTCAACAGCACAAAACACCAACAAAGTCGTGGACTACTTCGGTGAAAACGGCCTCAACTATATTCCCGACGACATCTCTCACCTCTCACAATGGGACAACGACGGCGACGACCTGTCTAATGCCTTGGAAAACGGCACGTTCTTCCTCATTCACCGTGACCACGGCACTTTTGAGACTTGGGGAATGCCGTTCTTCTCCACCGACAACATCAACAAGCTGCATAACGAGATGCTTTCTTTCGTCATGTCCGTTGACTGCCAGACGGGCGCATTCGACTATGGCGACGACATTCAGCACGACTGCCTTGCAGAGAGATTTCTCCGTATCAACAATGGCGCAATGGCTGTGATAGCCGCTTCTCAGCTGTCCTACTCTTTCGTAAACGACACCTACACTTGGGGCGTCTTCGATTATCTCTTCCCCGACTTCATTCCCGACTTTGGCGACTCACACTTCGACTTTAAATACCCTGCATTCGCCAACGCCTACGGGAAATACTATCTGAAACAATCGTCATTTCCTTATAATGACAGCTATAAGACCTTAACTAACAATCTTTTACATTATTTTGGCGATGCTTATCTACAGATTTTTTCAGAGGTGCCCAAAAATATCAGCGTGACACACCCTGAAGAACTTGATGCCGGCTCACGAAGCGTCACCATTTTTGCAGACAGCGGCTCATCGATAGCCCTATCCATTGATAATGAGCTGATTGCAAAAGGAAAGTCACAGAACGGCACTGCAACACTTCATTTCAACCCCGTAAAAGAAGGTGCAGTAATAAAAGTAGTCTTGACAAAACAAAACCATTATAGGCACGAGAGCTTAATAAGGGTGAAAGGCGGTGACGACAATGAGAGCGACAGCCATGACACGATAAGCGTATTTCCCAACCCTGTTGAAGACGTTCTAAAGATTAAAGGCAGAGCCATCAGCAACATCAAGATTTGTAACAGCTTAGGACAGACAATAATAGAGCAAGGGAACGCTGATTCAGCGGAGATAATTGAAATTGACTGCAGCAGCCTTCCGCACGGAGCGTATTATATTATTATCTCGTCAGAGACTCAAACGGTAAGAGGATTTGTAAAATAGTGGTGACGGCAAGGAGCGGATAAGAAGCCTTGGGACAACAAGAAAGTTTGACAACAAGAAAGTTTGCGCGCCGGAAGTAAACTTCCGGCGCGCAAACGAATATTCAAGACATTAAAAACTAAATATTAAATACGAGGTTGAACCTCAAAGTACCTTCAAGAGGATTTGTTCCAGATGTTGCAGTGTTATTTACAGGAACGAGATAAGATATATCTAATGCGAACACGTTGTATCTGAGACCTGCTCCAAAGGTAAGATAGCGACGGTTACCCTTCATCTTCGCCTCATGGAAGAAACCGGCACGCACACTGAACACATTGTTATACCAATATTCGGCACCAAGACCTAAGGTAATCTCATTAAGTTCTTCTGAGAAGCCACCCGGAGCATCATAGAACGACTGGAAGATACCCTGCATCATGGAGACATCATCGCTCATACCGTCTGCGATAAGCATATTGCCATTATTGTCATACATGATAGCACCGAGACTATCCCTCTGGTAGATAGGAGGTGTCGGAACGAGAAGCTTGTTGAGGTCTAACGACACAGCAATAGAGTTATATTCATCGATATTCATCTTGAGAGTTGGACCGAGGCGAAGGTTTGTAGGGATAAACTCTTTCTTCACGTTGCCGTAGCTGTAGTTCATCTTGCTACCAATGTTGGTAATGGCCACGCCCCAGGAGAAATCTCCATCGATAGAGCCGAGTTCCACTGGCCTCTGATAGTAAACAGCGATATCTGCCGCCACCGAGAACGCCGGCTTTGAATAATTTGTCACGCCCTGTGTAAGGTTTGAGTAGATAATCCTTCCAGCCACTGCCGCCGACAAGTATTCACCAAGCTTCCTTGAATAACAAAGGTCGAAGCTGAACTCATTAGGCTTGTATGTACCTTTATCCTGATTGTTCTCATCGCGGAAATTGATTTCACCAAGACTGAAATAACGCAACGACGCCGCCACTGTTGACATATTGCTCATGCGCTTTGAAGCACCAAGATACGCGATATTCATATCCGGGACGAGCTTCCTCAGCCAAGGGCTATAGGCGAGACCTATATCGAAATCCTCTTTTATGAAGGCATACTTCGCAGGGTTCCAATGCATTGAAAACACATCTGGAGAGGTTGAAACACCCACATCACCCATACCGGCAGAACGCGCATCCGGGGCGATTATCATGAATGGCACCGCCGTGGATATCACGTTATAATCAAGATTTTGACCCGTATGTCCTTGAACATCAGAACCTTGAGCCTTTGCACCTAATCCCAAGAGCATAAGGCACGTTAAAACTAAAAACGATTTTTTTGTCATATTTTCTCTAATAAAATTTGCCGTAAAATTACGAAATTATTCTTTACAAACGACTATCGTAAAATATTATTGTTCTCACCTCAAAATAATCAGCACCTGATTGGTCTTATAATGATTCCCCTCACTATCACAGACTGACAACGTATATAGGTATGTGCCTGAATCGAGAGCACGCCCCTTATTGTCAGTGCCGTCCCATTCCATTGCTTTGACATCATCAAAATAAAGCGTATTAACACGTCTTCCCAACAAGTCATAGACATCTATTACGACCTCAACAATAGGGTTAACATTATTATAATCAACGGTAAAGATCGTGCTGCCGCTAAACGGATTAGGATAGTTCCTCACATTCTTTATCGACTTCTCGTGAGGGGTTCTTGCCACATTAACAACAAACGACTCCTCACTGCTGTTGTCATGCAAGTCCCAAGCCCTGATAGTAAAGACATTACGTCCCTCTTCAAGATTATCGAAAGGAACGCAAACGCTTCCTCCTTTATAGCTGTCGGTCTCTGGAGTAAAATACTTATTTACTATCAAAGTCGTTGAGCCACTCTCTGTTGCATGAACAAGGACGATATCTCTCCCTAATGTTGAGCCATAATGATAAACACCTTGTGAATCAAATATCTTGGCAGTAAGGACACCCTCATCAGCCAAATCATCGCCCGTCTCTTCCTGTCCGTTCCACAACATTGTTATCTGTGGTCCGTCGGCATTAGGAGCATTAGCAGAGACACCATCGACAAAGATGTCATTAAAACTGCCGTTTGCATCTATATTCCTCACAGTATCAACAGCATAAAGGCTCAGCCTCGCATTACCCTTCTGATTATTCACGCTGCGCGGAATCAGGAAGGAGAATGAGAAACAGCCGTCAACGACCGACACCTTCCCCTCATAAATAACATCGCGATAGCATTTGAATGAATATACATTATTTCCCGTCCCGGAATTATTCAAGGTTTGATACACTGACTTATTATCAAACATCTTCGGATATAGATAACCGTTGAAATCATTATCCACGCCCCCCTTATCATCTCCTATAAATCCTTGGACCACAACGGAATCCATCGGTGCGACGACGTAAACTCCTTTGGTGTCGCCTGCATTCACGGAAGAAATTATCACATCTTTCTCCGGATAATCGAAGCGCAGTGCGGGGTCGCCGAACAACACATAAGAGACATAGTTTGAAGAGCTCGACATGTTTTCGTTCTTTGTCAGCCTCACCAAATCGCCGAACCTCAGAGTCCTGATATTATCTCCCGTGAAGATGTTTTTATGAAGAGACTTAAGTATATTTAAATTATTTGATGACACAGTAGGACGGGTGGTTGTATACATGGCTATTGCGCCACCGCCCTCCATTTTGAACAGACGCTCTCCTGCCGACACAAAAGAAGCATCATCGAACGCGCTGAACTCGCAAGTGCCTGTCGTCACAAATGGCATACAATACTCATTCGTCAGCTTCGCTATATCTTTAATTCTAAATAAGTTAGAGTTACTCAACCCCTGAACGCCGCCATGCCCAACATAAGTCATCATCATGATACCGTTTTGAAATTTCTCAAGAATGGACGCCGTCGCAGATGGATAGCAGTAAGCTCCACTCGAATTAATCTCACGGACAAAGGCATCAGCAAAGACCTTATCAATATTTACCGAAGGCTTCAAAGTATCAATAATACTCTCAAGAGCATCACAGTTCTTTGAATATTCCTTATTATCGTCAGAGACAAAAAGCAGATTGTTCCGCCATTGACCAAACGTCTTGCCCTTATCGATATATTTCCTGATTTTCCCCACAACAACCTCTGCTTCTTCTGGTGTCAAGACAGGTATCCTTCCAATGCCTACATCCACTTTCCCTGAGCATTCCTCACCCTCGTTAGCGTCCAACAATCCAAAATAATCATCACTGACAAAAGCGGTTATCTCATTAACGCTGTTTAAAGCCTCATAAGGAGGAATGAAATTACCGCCATATCCTTCAACATTTTTATAATCATTTGTGCCTCTTCCCAAAAGAAGAACATACTTAAGCTCCTTGTCGCGGGAATACACCATCTTGATGAAGTTGCGTAATCCGCTGACATCAGGGGAGCCGGACGAAAACTCATTAAAGACCTCATCGATAAACACTATCTCGCACAACAGCCCATCTTCCGTCTCATGTATGTTCCTTAACTCTTCGGCCTGCGCGACAAAAACCTTGTCCGTGATGATGAGCATATCAGCAGACATTATCGAGTGAACATTCTGGTTATCAATCATTTTTATTGAAGAGACACCCAAAAAGTCATTGCGTTCTAACAAGATGAAAGAGTTGCTCAGGGCATTATTTCTAAAGCTGATACCTTCACCTTCAGCCGAAAACCGTTGGAAACGAGGGTTCAAGGGCTCCGAGACATCAAAAAGCAGCATGTCCGGGGAAGCGTTTTCAATCTTCACAAGCTTTGACTTCATAAGACCAAGGCCGTGGCTCAAGCCAAAAGCAAGCTGTCCGTCATCATAACGTAATGACCGCCAAGCGTTTACACTAATATAATCCACACCAACGATTGAGGAGATGTTTTCCGCCGTCGAAGATAATGTCACGTTAACTATCTCAGAATCAACATCAAACTCAGAGCTTTCAACCTTTTCCACTCCGAAGCTATACGCTCCCGACTTACTGATATAGATATTCTCCAGCACAGGGTTGTCATTCACCATCACGTTTAAATAGAATGTTTCCGTTGACGACGCCCCGACAAACCCGACCTCCAAGAAAGCAGGCCTTGACATACCAACATTTTGAAACTCAAAGGAGAAAGACTGCCTTCCTCCCCCACCATTTATCGTCTCGCCATACCATCGCCTTCCCCTATGATAATGATTATGAAGGTCTTTCTCATGACATTTCTTATCCAAGAAAGATGTTATCACCTCATCGTATTCATCTTGAGACTCTTCCTCAAAGGTCATGCGCTTACCTTTCTCCACATTATTGATTTTCAGGAAGTAAAAAGTGGTGTCCGAATAATAGTTTGTGTTATGCTTATAATATCCGTTCTCAAGTGTCCAGTTTGCAGGATTCTGTCCATAGAAGACGACGCCTTCATCATCAATCCAAACGCTCATCTCCGTCAAATCGTCATAGCAAGGGGCTGAGTTTGATTCAGGCAAGACACCGTTAACATTGCCGAAAAGGCTGATATAATCAAGCTGCAACGCGGGGACGTCAACTCCAGCGGCGGACAACTCATCAAAGGTGATGCGGTACATCCCATCTTCCACAACACCGACCTTAAATAAGGTGCCATCTCTCAGCACGGAATTCTCTACAAAACTTTGCGCAAACATGGATTCGCACAAGAACAAAAAGGCTGCGAGTATAACAATTCTCATTTTACAATCAATTAGAAATCACTAATTTAGAATAGGCAGACGTTTTCTCCGACTTCCCGTTCGTCACAAAGACATTATAGATATACACACCGGCCGGCAGCTTCGAGCCGTTGTCTGAAGTACCGTCCCAAACAATAGGCTCAATACGCGTCGAGGTGCCGTATCTGCTCTCCGTAATAGTCTTAACCCTCTGACCACTAATGTTATATATTGAAATCTCAATATCGAGAGGTCCTTTCTGATTATGTTCAAATTCAAAACGCGTGTAGTTCGTCATCGGATTAGGGATATTCATCAGGTTATCAACAGACAAGTTCTCGCTTCTCACCACCGTGAAATCTATTGACACCGTGGTAGAGTTATTATAAATATCCCACGCCTTTAGTGTCAGGTGATGCTCGCCCTCGTTAAGGTTATATAGGCGATAATATATTGTGCCACAGTCATCTACATCGAAAGGAGAGTCATAATACTTATTCAGGTTATATGTTTTATTCGTCGCTCCCGTCAATGACGCCATAATATCGTGACCTATGCCGGCACCCGTAGCATTGATTCCGTCAGTATCTTTGAGGAAGGCGATGAGCATAGGATTCTCGTTTGTTATGCCGCCGCTGACAAACAAGGTGTCGTCGATAAACAGCCTTGCCTCCGGTCCATGTTCATCTACCACCGCGTTATCATCATATCCGCCTATTATCACATTAGAGAAAGAGCCATTAGCATCAGTTTGATAATCAGTGGCATACAGACTAATAAGACCTTTCCCGAAGCTATAATTTATGTCCTTAGGCACCACGAAGTCGATAGAGAAGTCGCCGTTAACGACCTCCGTCCTGCCGTTAAACAGCAGGCTGTTTCTCAAATTGAAATCCACCGTGGTGGTACCGTTGTCACCGAAAGTAGAATACACATTTTCCTTATCATATACGCTGACACGCACAACGCCGTTGAAGTCGTTCATCTTCATTCCGAAATTATCTCTCACCTCACCTTTTAGTGACACATGCTGCAGTGCACGGATAGTATCGGCGACAATGGAGATGTCGTTGCCGTTCATCTCGGTAAGCACCACATTATTTTTAGGATAAGCCAAACGCAAGGCGGGGTCGCCGAAAAGCACGAACACCTTAGTATTATTATCGGCATATTGTTTGGCGTTGAAGAAGATTTCGCCGAAGGTTGGATATTCACCGTCCTTCATCTTAAACATTGACTCATACGCGCTCGTCATGATGCCGAGGCTTCCGCTTGTTGTTCTGGCCGTGGTTATCATGGAGATAGCGCCGCCCTTGCTGCTAAGATATGTGAGCTCGCCCGCCGAGGTGCGCGTATGGTCGTCATACCTGCTAAACTCACAAGTGGCGGTGAAGAAGAGAGGCAGCATAGGAGAGTTCTCCCACGACAGTATGTCGTCAATAGTGAGGATGCGCTCGTCACCCCAGCCTATCTCGCCACCATGTCCGTTATAGTTCAAGACGAGGGTCCCTTTCTCTATCCTGTTAGAGATAGCCTCATTAATATCGGGGCAACGCTGGCCGCTCGCTGTCGCAACCTGCTGATAAGCATCGAGATAAATCTTATCCACAACAACATCGCCGCCCCATTTCGGCAACGATTTCGCTATCGTCTCGGAGTTATATATAAAATAGGTGTCCTCGTCATCACATACAAAAGTCACGACATTCCGCCAGCTGTCCATAGCCTTGGCATCTTTAGAAAGATACGCCTCAATCTTGTCGATCACATTCGTTGCCTGTTCCACTGTTGACACAGGCATCCTGCCAATAGGAATGTCGATTATTGATGACTTATTATCCATAACACCCTCATCATCATCAAGGCAGACGAAGAAGTCGTCAGTAACCACCGAGGAGGTGATGATACACCCGTTTTTTGACTCCCAAGTAGGGACCAGACATACTGCAGGGTCCTTATAGTTATACGAGGCATCACCAAGTAGAAGCACATACTTCAGCCGGTGTTCCTCGCTGCTGTTGTTATATAACATCTTGATAAAGTTCCTGATAGCGGAAATATCCTGCGCCCCGCACGAGAACTCATTATAAATGTATTGAGGCTGTACAATATCTATCACCAAATCATCAATGCGTGAATGTATCTCTTTCAGACGTTCGGCATGAGGCTGGAACAGTGGGTTTGTAACAATAAGATAGTCAATATCTTTTTTAGCATGCAGGTTCTGATTCTCCACTACGCCCACGAATGCCACCTTATTATATGATGCCCCGTCAAAAGCGATAAACTCATTATCCTGAGCACCATAGACGTTAAACCTCAATGTTGAGCCATCGAGCACGGTATTCATTATCTTAGGCTCGATAGGGTTTGTAACGTCCCATATCTTTACGGAGTTAGAGACATTACGAAGCTGATACTGATACACTTCCGCCGGATTAGAGCACTCCGGGTTTCTAAACATCATAGTGTTTCCCGTCATTATTAGTTGCCGCCAAGCATTAACAGAGATATAATTCAGCCAGCCCACCGACGAAGTAGATGTACGGTTATAATTCACTGTTATCGAAATCGGGCTTTCCGTAGCATTGAAAATCAGCACGTTAGTAGAGTCCATGTTTGCATATACATAAGCCGAAGTGATAGGCTTGAAGGTCTTACTATAGAGAGCGTTATCCTTATATTTGAACTGGAATGTAGCGGGAGTGCCGTTTTTTGATGCCACTTCCGACTTCATCTTCACTTTACGAGAAGTCACAAGGTTCTCGAAAACGAAGTCATATTTTCTTTGGAGAGTAATATCAAACTTGTCGAAATACCAAGTACACCCCATATTATTAATATTAAACTCGTCATTATCAATCACTTTATAGTCAAGGAACTCTGTCACCGGCGACAACGATGATGATTGTGGTGACTCAGATGTCTCAACACGCAGACCGGGTTCATCGCCTATTGTCATGAACACGTAAGTGTAGTCGGTATAAGGGTTTTTCAGATGGCTGTAATAGTCCTTTGCCATGAAGTATTTCCACACCATCGGTCCACGTGCATAAAACAGAATATAGTCGCCATCATCGAACCTGCCGTCATTTTCGCCATAAACCATGATAGGGATCTCCGCGAGGTCATCGGGATAAAAGTCCTTGTTAATAACGGGGAGCATGCCGCCACCATTATGGAACAGCCTGATATTCTTTGGGTTGATAGAGCCAACGTCAACACCCATGGCCTTAAGGTCAGCACTATTAATCACATACATTCCAGTTGAGGAGACGGCCATCTTATACCACTTGCCGGAGCTCAAAACAGAGTTTGACGCAAAGGAGTTTCCGCCGAAGAGCAAAAACAATGTTATGGCGGCTACAACCTTGAAACAAATATATGAAGTCTTTTTATACATGATTGCAAAATTAATATTTTAATTAAGACAAACAACGAATCAACAAAAATATTATTGTCAAATATTTTTCAAAAAAAAATAAAAAAAGTCGCCATACTTCTTAAATAATGTTGTAATATTGCACTTTGAAATTCACACGCAGACGCATTCAATATTTTTTATGTTGAAGCAATAAAATTAACGAATTAGAGTTAGAGGAAATATATCAAAAAAAGAGAACAATGCTAAAAAAATTTAGATTCAGTGCAGTATTTGCGATTTTTTGCAGCAGTATTATTTTAATATCGTGTGGTAAAGAAGCCACAAACAAGTCAAATACAACAGGTTGGAACTACAACGACCCGAATTTCGGTGGATTTTATGTCACTGACTCTCCGGAGCAGCAGACTGGGCCGGGGCTTGTCGCCATTGAGGGAGGAACGTTCACCATGGGTTCCACGCAAGAGAATGTGTATTACGAGTGGAACAACACGCCTCGACAAGTGACAGTATCCTCATTCTTCATGGACCAGACTGAGGTCAGCAACCTTGATTATTTAGAGTATATTTATTGGTTGACAAGGATTTATGGCAGCGAATATCCGGAGATGGTGACAAGGGCTCTTCCTGACACCTTGGTATGGCGCAACTCTCTTGCATACAACGAGCCGATGATTGAGGTCTATTTCCGTCACCCGGCATATAGGGACTACCCTGTCGTGGGTGTCTCATGGCTGCAGGCCAACGACTATGCGTTATGGCGTTCTGACCGCGTCAACGAGAACCTTCTCATCGAGGCTGGGGTACTCACTTTCGACCAGAACCAGAACAAAGACTCACACTTCAGCACCGACGCATATCTGGCAGGACAGTATAAAGGTGTCATCGCCAATGGTTTCCAAGACCTTGACCCTAACAGCGAGACAGGACTACGCCCCGTAAGAGTAGAAGACGGCATCCTTCTCCCTAAATACCGCCTCCCCACAGAAGCCGAATGGGAATACGCCGCCTTGGGACTGATAGGCAACACCGTCGGCGAACGCATCGTTGAACGCAGGATTTATCCCTGGGACTCCGACGGACTCCGCTCACAAGACAAAGACTACCGCGGCAACTTCTCGGCCAACTTCAAAAGAGGCAGAGGCGACTACATGGGTGTAGCCGGAAGCCTTAACGACGGCGCCGCCTTCCCAGCACCTGTAGTGTCATACTGGCCAAACGACTACGGACTCTATAACATGTCGGGCAACGTATCTGAATGGGTACTTGACATCTACCGCCCTCTCTCTTTCGAGGATTTCGCCGACAACAACCCTTATCGCGGTAACATCTTCACCAAACAAGATGTTGACTCTACCGGCAAAATAATCCAGGTCCCGTTACAAACAGATGAAATAGCCTCAAGAAAGAACTACCGCGACAGCTACAGCCTCAACTATAATGACGGCGACTTCATGTCAACAATCCAAAACGACTGGACAAACATGGAGAACGAACAAAAAGATTATACAAGCCAGATGTATGACTTTGAGAACACCACACTTATCTCTGACCGCGCACGCGTATATAAAGGCGGCTCTTGGGCCGACGGTCCTTACTATCTAAGCCCTTCAGTACGACGCTTCCTCGAAGAAGACCAAGCCTCTTCAACAATAGGATTCAGATGCGCAATGACAAGAATAAGCACTAAACCAGTAAAATAATTCATAATATTTTTTTCAGAGCCGTCTTTACGACGGCCTTTTTTTTAATATGGAAAACATAGAACTACTATACGAACTGTTCAAGAAGTCATACGCCGTCTCTACCGACAGCAGAACATTACAGAACAACTGCATCTTCGTAGCTCTAAAAGGCGAACACTTCGACGGTAACGATTTCGCTTTCAAAGTGGCGAGCGACGGTATTGCCGGTGCCGTCATCGCCGACAGGAAAGACCTCCCCGAACATGAGCGGCTCTTCATCGTTGACGATAGCCTCTCCACACTTCAGAAACTCGCCCATCACCATAGAATGACACTTAAGACTCCCATCATCGGCATTACCGGAACAAACGGGAAAACAACAACAAAAGAGCTCGTCTCCGCCGTTCTATCTCAAAAACTCAACACCATCTTCACCCAAGGCAACTTCAACAACCACCTCGGAGTACCGCTCACACTTCTCAGAATCAAACCGGAGACTGAGATAGCCGTGGTCGAAATGGGCGCAAACCACCCTAATGAAATATCACAGCTCGCCAACATCGCTATGCCAGACTTCGGCCTGATAACGAATATCGGGAAAGCACACCTCGAAGGATTCGGAAGCATCGAAGGCGTCATAAACACAAAAAACGAGATGTACCGCCATATCGCTCATAATAACGGCTTGCTGTTCGTCAATAACGACAACACCCTTCTCCTAAACCTGTCGAAAGACATCAGACGTTTCACCTACGGCACCTCGCTAAACTCTGACGTTCAAGGAGAAATACTGTCCTCTAATCCTTTCCTCTCAATAAAATGGAACAACAACACCATCAACACCCAACTTATTGGAGACTACAATTTTGAAAATGTCATGGCCGCAATAGCCATAGGAAAGTATTTCAACGTTGATGATAACCAAATCATTAGAGCCATAGAATCGTATTCCCCGACAAACTCTCGCTCTCAGGTCATCAAAACAGCTGACAACACCCTCATTTTAGATGCCTACAACGCCAATCCTACAAGCATGAACTGCGCCATCAACAACTTCCATCACATTTGCGAGAAGAAAAACCTGCTTATTATCGGCGACATGAGAGAGTTAGGACAAGAGTCTGAAAAGGAACACGAAACAATCTTTAACAAAATATCAGAGCTCGGCTTCAACAATGTATATTTCGTTGGAAGCGAGTTCTCTAAGGTAGCAAAGGAGTCAAAATACTCTACTTTCGAGAACACCGAAGAGTTATGTGAGTTTCTGAAAAACAAAAAGTTAAGCGGATACCACATATTAATAAAAGGCTCAAACAGCATTCATCTTAACAAAGTTGTTGAATATCTTTAACGCCAAACAATGGAGAAAAACGAAGTTATCGGGCTAATGTCCGGGAGCTCCCTCGACGGCATTGACATCATTGACGCTGTATTCTGGAATGATGGAGAATGGAGGTACGAGATAATTGCAAAAGAGACGATAGATTATTCTGATTCTTGGAAAAAAGCATTATCCGAGGCCTTCTATTTTACGGAAGAACAGTTAAAACAGCTTGACATCCAATATGGGAGCATGCTTGGAAAGACGATAAGCGACTTCATAGCACGTAACGGTATTCATCCGGAAATAATCGCTTCACACGGGCACACTATATTTCACAGGCCAGAGGAAAGATACACCTTGCAAATCGGTGATGGTCAAGTCATTGCGGACGAATGCGGCATTACTGTGATTAATGACTTCCGCACAGAAGACGTGTTGAAAGGTGGACAAGGCGCGCCTTTAGTGCCAATAGGTGACAAACTTCTGTTCCACTCCTACCCTATATGCTTAAACATCGGAGGAATAGCCAACGTATCATACGACGTTGAGAATCAAAGGATAGCATACGACATCTGCATTGCAAACCAAGCACTGAACTATCTATCAAACACCTACGACAACACGCTTTCTTATGACAAGGACGGAGAAATCGCAAGGTCGGGAAAAATAAACCAAGAGTTATTAGGGAGGCTCAACGCCCTTGATTATTATTATAAAAACCCTCCGAAATCATTAGGGCGGGAGGATTTTGAGGACAAGGTGCTACCTTTATTTGACTTAAGGAGAATGCCGGTCAACGATGTCATGGCTACTTTTGTCGAGCATATCGCCATTCAGGTTGGAAGGAGTGTAAGCCGTTGTGCGACAACGACAATGATGATAAGCGGAGGTGGAGCCAAGAACAAGTATCTTGTAGAGAGAATCAGGCATAACACGAGACACCAAGTCTTCATTCCAGCCGTTGAAATCATCGACTACAAGGAAGCCTTGGTGTTTGCATTTCTTGGATTACTCCGTAAGCGTGGAGAAACCAACATATTGAAATCGGTAACTGGAGCCTCAAGCGACTCCAGTTCCGGTAAGATACATCATGTTAGCAGTTCAAGCCGCCGCAACAATGGATAACTTGTCCTGTGACATAGCTTGCGAGGTCGGAGGCGAGGAACAAAGCCACATTAGCCACGTCCTCAGGTTTTCCGCTACGTTTCAACGGAATCTTCTTTGCCCAGTCGTCGCGAACCTCGTCAGGTAACGCCTTTGTCATGTCGCTTTCAATGAATCCGGGGGCGATGCAGTTAGCACGAATGTTACGTCCGCCCATCTCCTTAGCCACAGATTTCGCGAGACCTATCAATCCGGCTTTTGAGGCTGCATAGTTCGCCTGACCGGCATTTCCTGAGATACCCACTACGCTTGCCATATTAATAATACAGCCGCTCTTCTGGCGAGCCATCGTTGGAAGCACAGCATTGATATAGTTGAAAGCCGACTTCAAATTCACATTGATAACAGTATCCCATTGGTCCTCAGTCATTCTAATAAGCAGCCCGTCTTTTGTTATGCCGGCGTTGTTTACCAAGATATCAATTCTTCCGAACTCCTGTATCACTTTATCTACAGTCTTTTTTACTTCTTCGCTATCAGAAGCATCGGAGACGAAGCCCAAGGTTTTAACATCATATTGTTTCAGCTCTTCGAGAGCCAAGGCGACATTTTTCTCATTTACACCGGTGATAGCGACATTGCAGCCCTCTTGAGCGTAACGAATAGCGATAGCCTTGCCGATACCTCTTGCTCCGCCGGTAACTAATGCGAACTTATCCTTTAAAATATATTGGTTCATAATGAAACTTGTGCTAAAGTCTTAGATAATTCACCAACGCCTAATCTGATTATTGTCTCGCAAGACTTCAAGAAACGCTCGTCGCGCATTGTATCGAGAAGGAGGAGATAGCCCATGATAATATAGCCAACGGCTTCTACGAGGCGGCGATGATGTTTCTCATCTGTTCCAACCTTAGCGAAGATGTCGTTATACATGGAAGTCATAGAGCGCAATGTGTCACGAAGTTTATTAAGTGACTCCGGCACCTCTACTGCGTCGAGTTCCTTAATATAATTAAGGTATGCGCCATTGCCAATGAAGCGTGCTGCAGCCACCACCTGCAACTGCGAGGTACCCTCATAAATAGTGAGGATTCTTGCGTCGCGATAGAGTCGCTCACACTTATATTCCTTCATAAAGCCAGAACCGCCATGCACTTGTATATCATCGTAAGCATTTTGGTTAGCGAACTCGCTACCAAACATTTTTATCAATGGGGTAAGCATATCAGCGGTACGTTGTGCTGCCTTATTTCTTGATAATTTTGACAAGTCAACATAGCGTGTTGTCTCATACAGGAGAGAGCGTGTGGCGTCTGTCTTTGCGCGCATCACCTGAAGTATTTCAGACACTTGTGCGAACTCGTTGATTTTCTTGCCGAACTGTTCACGTTGTGAGGCATATTCCTCAGCGTCTCTACAAGCTGCTTCCGACAGTCCCACTGACTGAGCGCCAACGCCGAGACGTGCGCCGTTCATGAGTGACATGACATATTTTATAAGGCCGAGGCGGCGTTCACCAACAAGCTTAGCCGGTGCGTTATTAAAGACAAGCTCAGCGGTAGGGCTACCTTTGATACCGAGTTTGTTCTCTATACGCCTGATAGTGACAGCCTTATCTTTTCTATCATAGATGAATAGCGACAATCCTCTACCGTCGGTGCTGCCTTCTTCCGAGCGAGCGAGGACGAGTTTAATATCGGCGTCACCATTGGTGATAAACCTCTTAACGCCATTAAGACGCCAGCAGTTGGAAGCCTCATCGAAGGTAGCCTTCAGCATTACTGATTGGAGGTCGGAGCCTGCATCAGGTTCGGTAAGGTCCATTGAGCATGTGGCGCCAGCATTGATACGAGGCAGGAACTCATCTTTCAGCTCTTCTGAAGCGAACTCATAAATAGTCTCGGCGCAATCCTGAAGACCCCAGATATTAGCGAATCCGGCATCGGCGCGGGAGACTATCTCTGCCGCCATCACATAAGGGACATAAGGGAAGTTGAGTCCGTTATATTTGCGTGGGAGAGACATGCCATAGAGGCCGGCATCGCGCATAGCTTCATGGTTCTCTTGTGTCCCTGCTGCATAAACTATCTCATTATCAATAACTTTTGGTCCTTCATGATCGACAGACTCAGCGTTCTTCTCAAGTATCTCACCAGCAAGCTCGCCAACGATATCGAGGACTTTGTCATAGTTATCCACTGCATCAGCGGCATCGACGGGAGCGAGTTCATTTGTTGCGCTTTCTGCGAAATCATTTTCTTTCAGTCTTGCGATTTCATTCATCACAGGGTGTGAGAGATAAAATGCGAGGCTTTCGTTATCTCGATAAAAATTCATACTCCTAATTATTTGTTTTTCAAATACTTAATCATTTTACCGACAACATCTACAGCGTCACCAACAATCACATAGTCAGCGATGGAGTTGATAGGGGCGTTGGCATCGGTGTTTATTGAGATTATCAATGCAGATTGTTCCATACCTGCACGATGTTGTACTGCGCCTGAGATTCCGCAGGCGATATACACCTTCGGTCTCACTGTCACGCCGGTCTGGCCGACCTGACGAGCCGATTCAGCGAAGCCGGCATCGACAGCGGCACGTGTAGCACCAACCTCACCGCCGAGAAGGCCGGCAAGCTCGTGAAGCAGCTGGAAGTTCTCTTTTGACTTCATTCCATAACCGCCTGACACTATTATTGATGCACCTTTGATATCAATGTTCCTCTCCTCAAGATGACGTTCTATTATCTCCACAACGAAATCCGATTCTGAGACATAGTCATCAGCGTTAATATCCACCACCGAGCAGTTGCTTTGTCTTGCACACATCTCTTTTTTCATCACGCCTTCCCTGACGGTTGCCATCTGTGGGCGCACATCAGGAGAGATGATGGTGGCGATAATATTTCCGCCGAAAGCAGGACGAATCTGCATAAGGTTACCCTCCTCATCGATGTCAAGGGCGGTGCAGTCTGCTGTTAGGCCGCATCTGAGATATGAGGCGATACGCGGAGCCAAGTCACGACCGTTGTTTGTCGCACCGAACAATACCGCATAAGGCTTCTCGCTCTCAAGAATCTTTGTCACCACCGCAAAATGTGGAAGAGTTTGATAGACTGCGAATCTCTTGTCATCAACACGGAACACCGTATTGACACCATGGTTATAAAGACTTTCCTCTAAACCATTCAAATCACTGCCAATGACGATGGCATTTACGTCAACGCCCAATGTATCCGCAAGATGGCGCGCCTTTGAACAGAGCTCAAGGCTAACATCAGCGATTGAACCATCATCTTTGACTTCACAATATACAAAAATATTATTCATTAAGCTAATTATTATCTAAATTAATACGCCTCAATTCTATTTCTCGAGCATGCTTTCAACAACCTTGACTGCATCGCCAACAGTGACGATTTTCTCTGTCATATTATCAGGAATATTGATATTGAACTCGTGCTCAATGTCCATGATTAGTTCAACGATGTCGAGAGAATCAGCACCAAGTGCGTTAATAAACTCGGCATCATCTGTAACGATAGATGGTTCAACATTAAGTTTGTTTACAATAATGTTTGTGATTTTTTCTTTGATTTCTGACATTGTTTTCAATTTTTAGGGTTATAGGATATGTGATGAAATCAGCTCGGTCATCAGTCCGTTAATATCATCTTCCGAGTTGCCGATTACTCTGCTTTCCTTCTTAGTAAGGACGACGTTTTCAATATTCTTTACTTTAGTAGGAGAGCCTTTTGCGCCCAATCTTGAGAAATCAGGTTCAATATCGTCGGCTGTCCATTCCGGGATAACAGTCTTCTTGTTCTTTATCACGAGGTTAGCGTGGCGTGAGCGGCTCTGTTTTGCATCACCGTGAACTGTGATGAGGGCTGGCAATGGCGACTTCACCACTTCCACGCCGTTAGTGATGCTGCGGCTTACGACTATCTCGTCACCATTGAACGACTCCAGTTTGACGGCGTTAGTAATCTGAGGCACCTCAAGTTTCTCGGCTGTCTGTGGGCCTACTTGTGCGGTATCTCCATCGATAGCCTGACGGCCGGAGAATATAAGGTCAACCTTCCCAAGCTTCCTAATAGCCATCGACAACGCGTATGATGTTGCGAGCGTGTCTGATGCAGCGAAACGTTTATCACTGATAACCAGACCGCTGTCAGCACCGCGGTATAATGACTCGCGAATAATCTCCGAGGCGCGTGGAGGACCCATAGTGATGACCGTAACTGTAGCGTCCATTGAGTTCTTCTTTGCAACGTCCTTGCATGAAAGTGCCATCTCAAGGGCCTTCATGTCGTCAGGATTGAATATCGCAGGAAGAGCGGCACGGTTTATTGTTCCGTCTTCTTTCATCGCATCTTTTCCCACGTTCTTCGTATCAGGCACCTGTTTAGCCAGAACGACGATATTAATTCTCTTGTTTTCCATAATTAATCTTCTTTTTTTACCAAAGCGAATGACAAACTACCGCTAACGCAAAGTTTCCCGTTGACGGTTAACTTAGCATCGCAGAAATAAATGTTGGCACGATGGGCTGACAACACGGCTTCAACCTCCACTGTGTCGCCCGGCACAACTTGTGACTTAAACCTTACGTTATTGATTCCCGTATAAAATGTCAGTTTACCTATAAGGTCTTCCTTCATGAGGAGAGCGCACGACTGCGCCATAATCTCACAAAGAATGACGCCGGGGACGACAGGTTTGCCCGGGAAATGGCCCTGAAGGAAGAACTCGTCTCCCCTGACATGGTATTTTGAATGGGCCACCTTGTTCTCGTCAATATCAATCTCATCGACAAGCAGCATAGGCTCACGGTGAGGCAGATAATTCTTTAATTCTTCTCTATCCATTTTACACCTTATTATATATTATATTTTCCTTATCGCCACGCAGCCGTTATGACCGCCGAATCCGAGGGATTGTGAGATAGCTATTGTGAGAGGAGCCTCGACAGCCTTGAGAGGTGTATAGTTAAGGTCGCATGCAGGGTCCGGGTTGATGAGGCCGATGGTAGGCGGCACAATGCCGTTATCGAGAGCCAAGGCTGACGCAATAATCTCCACTGCGCCGGCAGCACCGAGAAGATGCCCTGTCATTGACTTTGTTGAGCTGATGATAGCCTTGCGTGCATTTTCTTCGCCGAGGGCTTTTTTCACAGCGATGGTTTCCGACGAGTCGTTGAGGGCTGTGCCTGTTCCATGTGCGTTGATATACAGCACGTCATCGTCGCTGTAGTGAGCTTGGTCGAGAGCCATCTTTATAGCTTTTGCTGCGTAGGTCCCTTCCGGGTGTGGGGCTGTAACGTGATGTGCATCGCATGTGTTCCCGTATCCGCAAACCTCTCCGTAAATCTTTGCGCCACGGCTGACGGCATGCTCATACTCTTCAAGGAGCACCATACCGGCGCCTTCACCTATCACGAAGCCAGCACGCTCCGCATCAAACGGCAGAGACGCCCTGAGAGGGTCGGTAGAACGTGTCAGAGCCTTGCAGTTGGCGAAACCTGCTATTGAAAGAGGGTTGATAGGAGCCTCTGTTCCGCCAGCGATAATGGCATCAGCATAACCGTCCTTGATGGCACGATAGGCCTCACCGATGGCGTGAGTACTTGTCGCACAAGCGGTTACTACCGGGAGACAAACGCCGTGTGCGTTATGACGGATGGCGATGTTTCCTGCCGCGATATTGGCAATCATGCTTGGAATCATCAAAGGAGAAACCCAACGGACGCCCTCGTTATCCATCCTTCTAAGCTCGCGCATCATGGTGTCGAAACCACCGATTCCGGAGCCTACATAAACGCCGAGACGGTCAGGGTCGAAGCAGCCCTCATTGCCACGCATCGCCTGATTGGCAGCCGCCATGGCAAATACCGAGAACTGGTCGTTACGGCGTATGAATGTGCGGTCAACGTCATCTTTGCTGAAATCCAAATCCTTGACCTCGGCTGCAATCACCACTGGAAGGTCTGTTGTATCGAACTTCTTGATATGGTCGATACCACAGACGCCGTTTTTAAGGTTCTCAAAAAAAGTATCTATATCATTACCAACAGGAGAGACAACTCCCATACCTGTTATTACAACTCTTCTACTCATGATTTAATTTTTTTAGTTTTACCATTCAAGAATACAAGCACCAGAGACAAAGCCGGCACCAAACGCGCTGAGAGCCAGCATGTCGCCGCTATTCAACTTACCATCTCTGTTAAGCTCGTCAAGGAGCATAGGGAGACTCGCTGATGAGGTATTTCCATATTTGTGAATAATAACAGGGAACTTCTCCTTAGGCTGCTCGAGATAATCTTGGATACTCTTGATAATGCGGAGGTTAGCCTGATGAATCAAGAAAGTATCGATATCGTTGGCGGAGATATTGAGCGTTGTAAGCAGTGCGCTCAAATCCTTAATAGCAGCGTTTGTTGCGAATTTAAACACGTCCTGTCCATGCATAACCAATGGCATGTTGACATCTGTCTTCGTGTTGAACGGGGTGTATTGAAGCTCTCTTCTTTCACAAAGCCTGTCGCAAGCTGGGGAGGCTGACAAGCGGGTGGCTTTAATGTTGTCGCCCGGAGTGAGAACCGCGGCTCCCGCGCCATCACCGAAAAGCACGCTGCAAGTACGGTCATGCCAATTCAACATTCCAGAAGGCTCCTCGGCACTAACTACGAGCACGTTCTTCACCCTACCGATTTTATAATATGCCTCCGCGATGTCGAGGCAATAAATAAATCCTACGCAAGCCCCGTTGAGGTCCATACAAGGGCATTTTGCGCCAATGGCAGATTGAATCATACAACTCATTGCCGGAGTAACGTATTCGTTAACTACATTGGAGCAAATAATGAAGTCGAGGTCTTCAGCATTCATTTTGGCATCATCCAAAGCCTTACGTGCCGCCTCAACAGCAAGGTCGATAAGATACTCTGACGAAATAACCCTGCGCTCCTTAATTCCAGTGCGGGTGGTAATCCATTCATCGGAAGTATCAAAAAGCTGTGTCAGCATATCGTTAGTCACGACTTTTGATGGATGTGCACTTCCTGTTCCAGAAATTTTCATTATTTTTATTTTTAAAATATTTTGCAAATATATTCTATATTGAACTTCATCAAAAAAAAGAGTGACATTTTCCACTCAAAATGTGACGAAATTCCGAAATATGTGACGAAATTCCGAAATATGTGACGAAAATGAATTTTTTTCAAATAAAAACAATGCTCGTTTTCGATAATATTTGTACCTTTGCACCATAATTTTTTGTTGTAATCATGAAAAAAGAGCTGCCAAAATATCTTCTCGACAAGAACAACTTAATCGTACAGCTGACGATATCGGTTCTGTTTGCGATAGTGTTTCTTGTCATTTATTCTCCTTATTCTGACACGGCTTGGTTCGCCACAAGATTCTCCGACAAATTCCTATACACGTCATTTTTCATCATCTTGTCAACGATTTTCCTTATCATCAGCAGGGTGATAATGTATTATTCTTCAAAGAAACTCATAAGATTTACATATTTTAAATACGTGATATGGAACCTTGCCGAGATAATAATTATCGGCTCTTTCCACTCCATTATTTCCATCGGAATAATCCATATCGCCGGCTACTCCACGGCATACATCTGGTCAAAAAGCATTCTCATCACCTTTATCGCGTTAGGATTCCCCTATATTGTCACAAGCCTTTGGTTTGCCCTTACTGACGCACGTAACCTGTTGATGGTCACTAACTCGGAAAAGGTAGCCTCTGACGGTGAGGTCATTCCTGACGACATCGACATCATCAATATTACCGACAACAAAGGGGTTCTCAGGCTGACACTCAAGCTTGATAACCTTTATTATATTAAGTCGGACGGCAACTACGTAAAGGTGTTCTATATTAAAAAAGGTGAAGTCAGCACTTTTCTCCTTAGGAGCAAGATTCAGGCTATAGAGGAGACGTTCGCCAACACGCCTTTGGTCAGATGCCATAGGACATACATAGTGAATATCAACAAAATAAAAATTCTAAGGAACGAGCCAGAAGGCTACTATATTGATTTTGACCGTCCTGAACTTGAGTCTATCCCCATGTCAAAGACGTATAGTGACAAAATTGTGAAAAAATTCGCTGACTTGTAATAAAAAAGACATATAATAGTTATTAAGAAAAAAAGAATAGTATGGAAATTTCTTGTCTATTAACACATTTGCTTTCGGTGAGCACCGTAGGTGAGCAGTCGGAAATCAGACTTTCATTATTCGAAATGGCGTTAAAGGGCGGCTGGATTATGGCCGTGCTCGCCGTTTTCTCCATCATCGCCGTATATATTTTCGTTGAGAGGTTCATCACGGTGAACAAAGCGGCAAAGAGAGACGACACATTCATGGAAAGCATACGTAACTATATGAAAGAAAGCAAGATAGAAGAAGCACGCGTCTTATGTCAAAAGACAGCGACTCCCCTTTCCCGCATGATTGAGAAAGGCATCTCAAGAGTAGGGAAGCCGCTGCACGACATACAGACAGCAATAGAAAACGCCGGAAACCTTGAGGTGGGAAACCTTGAGAAGGGCGTTACTATTCTCGCAATGATTTCAGGTGCTGGACCAATGCTGGGCTTCCTTGGAACCGTGATAGGAATGATACGAGCATTCTACGACATGTCGATGGCAGGAAACAATATTGATATAGAGCTGCTTTCAACAGGAATCTACCAAGCGATGGTCACCACGGTGGGCGGCCTTATCGTTGGCATCATAGCCTTCATTTTCTATAATATCATCGTTGCACAAATCGACAAGGTGGTGAACCTTCTTGAATCGAAAAGCATTGAGTTTATGGATGTTTTAAACGAACCAGCATAACATCATGGCCCTGAAAAGAAGAAACAAAAGAAAACTGGATTTCAACTCCTCGTCAATGTCCGACTTGGTGTTCCTCCTCCTCATTTTCTTCATGCTCACCTCGACCCTTGTGGCTCCTAACGCCATCAAACTGTTATTACCGAACAGCAACAGCCGCACTATGGCGAAACAGACCGTCACCGTGTATATTAACGAAAAGATGGACTACTTCATTGGAGAGAAACCCGTAAGCGAGAGCCAGTTACAAACAGAAATAAATATTGCGTTAGGCAACACTGCAGATGGTACTGTCGTCGTCCGTTCCGACAAGACCGTGCCAGTACAATATGTTGTTAATGTTATAGATGCGGTAAATAATATTAACAACGAGACACATCAGAACCACAAGGTGCTGCTTGCAACCTCATCAAAGAAATGAGCAATAACAAGAGAAATAGCACAATAGCAATAATTGTCACCACGGCAGTGCATGCTTTCTTAGTAGTGCTCCTACTAAAGATGGCTCTCTGCACTCCCCTGCCTCTGCCCGGCGAGGCGGGAGTTGAGGTGAACCTTGGGATGTACAACCAAGGCAAAGGGACCTCTGACTCAAAGTCATTGGTATCGAAAGAGATAACAGAGCCACCGAAACAGGAGATAAAAAAAGAGATAGTAACACAAGAGACGGAAGACACTCCCGCCATTGATAATCAGGAAACACCAAAAAAAGAAGTGCCTAAAGTAAACCAGCGAGCGCTTTTCAAAGCTCCTACCGCAAAAGAACAAGACTCGCAAAAAGGTAATACAGAACAGTCAGGAGTGCAAGGTAAAGACAATGGTATTCAGAATATTAACAGATACGAGGGCAACGGAGGTAACAACGGCGGCACATCTTTCTCCCTTGAAGGAAGAGGCGCACTCCATCTCACAGTACCGGACTCCGACTTCCAATACGAAGGCGTGATAGTCGTCAACATCACTGTTGATAAAGACGGCAAAGTGACTGAGGCTCACATCACAAAAGGCACTACTATCACAGACAACAAACTTCAGAAGACTGCTGTCGATGCCGCCATGTCTTCTCGATTCACACCAAACCCTGACACCGAAGAATCACAAACCGGAACAATAACGTATAACTTTAAAATAACAAAATGAACTACACTGATACTACTAATTGGATGTTCAACAAATTTCCAATGTATCAAAAAGTCGGGGCAGCAGCTTACAAGCCGGACCTCCACAACACTATAGAACTTCTTGAATATCTTAACAATCCACAAGAAAACTTCAAGACCATACATGTAGCAGGCACAAATGGTAAAGGCACTGTGTCACACTCATTGGCATCGGTACTACAAGAATGCGGTTACAAGACAGGCCTCTACACATCCCCACATCTTCGCGACTTCAGAGAGAGAATACGCATCAACGGAGAAATGATTTCCGAGCAGGACGTCATCGACTTCATTGAGACACACAAAGCGAAATTTGAAGAGATGCAGCTGTCATTTTTTGAGATGGCAACCGCTATGGCTTTCGATTATTTCGCTAAAGAGAAAGTCGATGTGGCGATCATTGAAGTCGGAATGGGAGGACGCCTCGACTGCACCAACGTAATAAAACCTGAGCTCAGCATCATCACCAATATCTCCCTCGACCATGTTCATTTCTTGGGTAACACTCTCGCCGAAATAGCGGGAGAGAAAGCCGGCATCATCAAACCATTCACCCCCGTAGTCATTGGTGAGACACAACAGCAGACACACGAAGTCTTTCTAAAAAAAGCTGACGAAGCCAACGCTCCATTATTCTTCGCCGACCAGATTTTCGACTGCGACAAGCTGCAAACCGCCGACAACGAACACCAAGTCTTTGACGTATGGAAAGACAGCAACCTATACCTCGAAAAGCTGACGTTCCCTCTTCTCGGATATTACCAGAAAAAAAATCTCGCCACAATAATGTGCGCAATCGACATCATTAAGGACAAATTCAAGATTGAGGAAGAAGAAATTCGCAACGGAATAGAGAACATCGTCAAGAACACTCATCTGATGGGAAGATGGCAAATACTGAGTCGGAATCCTCTCGTTATTGCCGATACCGGTCATAACGTAGGCGGGATAACAGAAATAACAAACCAGCTTAACGACATGTCTTTCAACAAGCTACACTTCGTTCTCGGATGCGTTAACGATAAGGATATTGACGGAATCCTGAACCTCCTCCCGAAATATGCCACTTACTATTTCTGCAAGGCGAATCTGCCAAGAGGCCTCGACGCCAACATTCTCGCTGAAAAAGCCTTCATCGCCGGTTTACGCGGAAACGTCTATGAATCAGTACAAAACGCCTACCGCTCAGCCTTAAACAACGCTAATTTCAACGACGTGGTCTTCGTTGGCGGAAGCAACTTCACTGTAGCTGAGATTATTTAACCCATATCAGCGAGTTATTTAAAACAACTCGCTGTTTTTTTTATTATTTTATTATCCAATATTATTTTAATGGTTATCTTTGCAACTAATATTTATGCAAAGACTGAAAAGAATCATACTATCCTTGCTTGTAATTTTTATTTTTACAAGTTGTGCAATCAAAGACTATGTCCCAAATGACAAATTAGTATTGATTGACAATCAGATAGATATTGATACTACATATTCAGAAATCAACAAATCCGACATCTCAAACTACATCATTCAAAAGCCAAGCTCCAGCCTTTTTAACTGGCAGCCAAGAGTTTGGATTTATTACAAGACCATCAACAAAAAAGACAGGAGTTTCTACAGATGGCTGAACCAGAGCTTCGGGAAAGCACCTATATACTACGACAATTACTCAACTTTGGAATCGCAGAAGCAGATTACAAACTATCTTAACGACATAGGATTCTTCAACTCCACCGTTACCGCCACAAAAACCGAGAAGAAAAAACGGGCAAAGGTGATTTATAACATCAAATTATCATCGCCATACATCATTGAAAACAAGGACACGGACATCGACAACACGCTTATTGAACAATACGTGACAGACATTAATGACGAGTTACCTGTTCAATGTGGCAGAAACTTCAATGCCTTCACTATGAATGAAGAACGCGACCTCATCACTAATCACCTGAGGAACAACGGCTTCTACACCTTCACTCAAGACAATATCATTTTTGAGGTTGATACAAGCTTTAACAGCAAAAGAGCCGACATCACCTTGAAAATCAACGGGAATAACCAACAAAAATATTACATCAACGACGTCTTCATCTATCCTGACAACAAAAAATCGTTCAGAAAAAATATCCAGAACGACACCACACGTTATGTTTTCTCCTTCGGAAAGCAACATCCATACTATACATTCTATTTTGTCCACGACGGTGACCCTAAAATAAAATACAAGACCTTCAACCAAGTAATTCAGATTCATAGCGGAGAAGAGTTCTCGCAGAAGAAAGTCACACAGACGTATAGTGCGCTTGGGAAACTCAGCGTTTACAACCTTCATAACATAAGTTTTGACACTATTCCGTCAGATAACGACAGTATCAAACTGTTAAACTGCAACATACTACTTCAGAAAGGGAAACTCAACTCCTTTAACATTCAGATTGAAGGGACAAATTCTGGTGGCAATTTAGGTTCATTAGGGAGCATCTCGTTCAAGAACAACAACATCTTTAGAGGGTCAGAGGTCCTTAACATCAAGATTCAAGGAGGATTCCAATTCCAGAATGTGTCGAAAGAGATTGTTAGCTCCGGATTGTTCAACAACCGCCGATTCGGTGTTGAAGCGAGAATATTGTTCCCACGATTCCTTAGTCCTTTCAGGTTGAGACAATTTGTCATTGAATATCAGCCGCGCACCAACCTCACCGTAGGTTATGACTTGGCTATCAAGGCTTTGTACTCAAGATATTCAGCAACAGCCTCATTCGGTTACAACTGGATGAGCAACAACCAGCTGCAGCACATCTTGAACCCTATTAACTTAAACAGCGTTAAAGTAAATCAGACTCCTTTGTTCCAACAAATGCTTTCTGAAGAGACAAACCAGAGAATCAAGGACCAATACACAAGCCACCTTATCTTCGGCATCAACTACTCATTGATTTTCAGCAATCAGAACATTAAGCAAAACAAGGACTTCTTCTATATTCGTGCCGACATTGAGACTTCCGGCAATCTCTTGTCACTTTTTAACAACACACCTATCGTAAAGACAAACAGTGATGGCAGCCACGACATCTTTGGTATTGTCTATTCACAGTTTGTTCGCTTAGGTCTTGACTTCCGCTACTATCATTATTTCAATAAATCGCATATCGCTTTCAGAGCCATGGGCGGATGGGGAATACCATACGGGAACTCGAAGAACATGCCTTTTGAAAAGAACTATTATTCCGGTGGCACCAACAGCATGAGAGGCTGGGGATATAGGGAACTCGGACCCGGCGGATTCCATGAAGAAGGACTGACAAAGATTGAACGAAACGGAAACATCCTCTTGGAATTCAACGCCGAATATCGTTTCCCATTATACGGAATCCTCAAAGGCGCCGTATTTACCGATGTCGGAAACATCTGGAACTCACACGATAACGAGACTTTCACCGACGGTAAGTTCGACGTGAACACTTTCTACAAACAATTAGCGATGGACGTTGGTTGTGGATTGCGCCTTGACATCTCCTTCCTCTTGTTGAGATTCGACATCGCCATTCCTACAAGAGACCCGCAATTCATTGAAAGTGAACGTTGGAGAATCAAAAAATGGCAATGGGACGACCTCGTATTTAACTTTGGTATCGGCTATCCGTTCTGATATGACACGACAAGAATTATTCACCATATTAGTCAACTCTTTCGGCTTTATGCCCACAAAGGGACAAAACACAGTGCTGTTCCATCTTGCTGCATTTCTATTATCAGGAAAGCCGAACCCTACATACCTGCTACAAGGTTATGCCGGAACTGGAAAGACAACACTCGTCTCCACCATTGTCAAAACACTCCCGCTCATTGGAATGAAACACCAGCTTCTCGCGCCTACAGGACGAGCCGCCAAGGTGTTAAGCAACTATACAGGAAATAACGCATCCACCATCCATAGGAAGATATACAGGTTCAAAGCTACAGCAGATGGAATCGCAAGCTTGACAAGGGCAGAAAACAAAGCCAAGAACACCCTCTTCATCGTGGACGAATGCTCTATGATTGGCGATGAACAGTATAATGGAAGGTCTCTTCTCGATGACTTGATATCTTTTGTTTTCAGCGGAGAAAACTGCAGGCTACTCCTGATAGGAGACAAGGCCCAGCTACCACCAGTAGGCACCGACATCAGCCCTGCTAATGACATCGGTTTCTTAAAAAACACCTTCGGATTGACTATCGCCTCGTTTGAAATGACTGAGGTGTTACGACAATCGCTGCAATCAGGAATATTGTTTAACGCCACAGAACTGAGGGACAAAATCAACAGGATAAACGAATATGATTTTCAATACGATAACAATGCTTTACTTCCAATATTCACTTTAAAAGGCTTCAATGACATTATCAGAATAAATCCCGAAGAGTTTGAGGAGCTGCTGTTTCAATGTTTCGGAGACGACAGAGCGAACGACGCCGTGGTTATTTGCAAAAGCAACAGACGGGCAAACATGTACAACCAAGCCATCAGAGGAAGGATTCTTCAGGAGGAAGGAGAGATTTCGTCGGGAGACAAACTTATGGTAGTGAAAAACAATTATTTCTGGACCGACGAGAGCCAGAGGATAAGCTTCATTGCCAATGGCGACATGGTCAGGATAATGAGAATCAACCACATGGAAGAGCTATATGGATTCCATTTTGCTGATGTTGAGATACAACTGTCTGATTATCAAGAAGAGCCACAATTATCTGTCAAGATAATACTTGAGACATTGACGAGCGATGCGCCTGCCTTGACGGAAGATGAAAGCAGGAGACTATATTCAGCGATAGAAGAAGAATACAGTGACATCACGAGTAAGAGCGAGAGATACAGGCAAGTGAAGTCGAATCCATACTATAACGCATTACAAGTGAAGTTCGGATATGCGCTAACATGCCATAAGACGCAGGGTGGGCAATGGGACAACATCTTTATTGATGCGCCGTATGTTCCTGATGGAGAAGAAGTTAACAGAAATGATTTAAGGTGGTTCTACACAGCGGTGACTCGTGCGAAGGAGAAACTGTTTTTAGTAAACTTCAAGGATAACTACTTCAAAACTGAGGACGACTAAATCGGCACCTTTGTAATGCAAAAGAGGCCGCCTAAAATGTTAGACAGCCTCTGATATGAAATTGTAAAATACTATCTGAAGAATTTATGATTCTTACCCGGATAATAAGCCAAATCACCAAGTTCTTCCTCAATACGCATCAGCTGGTTATATTTGCAGATACGGTCAGTACGAGAGGCAGAACCTGTTTTAATCTCACCTGTATTGAGAGCGACGGCGAGGTCAGCGATAGTAGTGTCCTCGGTCTCACCTGAACGGTGGCTCATGACAGCGGTGTATTGGTTATGATAAGCGAGGTTAACGGCAGCGATAGTCTCTGAAAGAGAGCCAATCTGGTTCACTTTCACTAAGATAGAGTTAGCGACGTTACGTTCGATACCCATTTTCAGACGTTCGACATTAGTGACGAAGAGGTCATCACCAACAAGCTGAATCTTGTTTGACATCATGTCAGTCATAAGTTTCCAGCCGTCCCAGTCATCTTCGGCCATACCGTCTTCAATAGAGATGATAGGATATTTCTTTACCCATTGGTTCCAGAATTCGACCATTTGGCCAGGAGTGAGTTTCTCGCCTGTAGATTTCTTGAGATGATATACATTCTCTTCTGGGAGGTAGTATTCTGAAGCGGCGGCGTCGAGAGCGATAAACACGTCCTCACCCGGACGGTAGCCAGCCTTTTCAATAGCCTGAAGGATAACCTCGATACCTTCTTCGTTTGAGCGGAGGTTTGGAGCGAAACCACCTTCATCACCGACGTTTGTAGAATAACCGGCGGCTTTCAACACGTTCTTGAGGTTATGGAAAATCTCAGAGCCCATTTGGATAGCCTGATGGAAGGACGATGCGCCAACCGGCATAATCATAAACTCTTGGAAGTCAACACTATTATCAGCGTGTGAACCACCATTAAGGATATTCATCATCGGGATTGGGAGGGTGTTTGCGCTAACGCCGCCGACATAGCGGTAGAGAGGCTGGTATGTGCTGATTGCGCCAGCTTTTGCGCAAGCGAGTGAGACACCGAGGATTGCGTTTGCTCCGAGAGTCTCTTTATTAGGTGTGCCGTCAAGCTCAAGCATTCTCTTATCAATACCATTCTGGTCGGTGACATCGAAGCCGATAATCTCATCAGCTATCTTGGTATTAACATTTTCCACTGCCTTATAGACGCTCTTACCCATAAACTTGGATTTATCACCGTCACGGAGTTCAAGTGCTTCATGGACACCTGTTGAAGCTCCTGATGGGACTGCTGCTCTACCAAGGATACCATCGTTAGTAATAACATCAACTTCTACTGTAGGATTGCCGCGAGAATCTAAAATCTGACGTGCATGAATGTTTGTAATTGTACTCATATATTTAAAAAAATTTGCCTATTTTTCAAAGTGCAAAAGTATAAAAAATTTTGGAGAAAAGACATTAAACATCAAAGTTTTTTTGTTAATACTTTGAGTGGGAAAGCGAGGATAAGCAGGCGGTGAGAAAAGATGTTAGAGTAGTGAGGTTTAAGGTGAAGAGGGGGCGGCAATGATGGTGGAATGAGGATATGGATGGCATGTCATCAAGGGGTGAATCCGAAAAATCACAAATCAGGGTATTGGAAAACAATTAGCCGTCGGCCATAGGGTTCATCAGGAACTGTCCGGCCGACGGCTAAAGGAGATTATATAAAACCCGAATCGGTGAGAATATTATTCAGCTTTTGGGGCTTCTGTTTCAGTTGATTCAGATTTCTTCTTACCGCCACGACGTGTAGCTTTTTGAGCTTTTGGAGCGCTCTTAGCGTTAGTATAGACCTCGTTATAGTCAACGAGTTCCATAAGGCACATGTCAGCGCTGTCGCCTGGGCGGGTACCGAGTTTAATAATTCTTGTGTAACCACCTGGGCGGTTAGCAACTTTCTGGCTCACTTCGCGGAAGAGTTCGGACACTGCATATTTGTTATGGAGCATAGCGAACACTGTACGGCGTGATGTAGTAGAGTCATCTTTAGAACGTGTGATCATTGGTTCAACATAGATGCGCAAAGCCTTTGCCTTAGCCACTGTGGTGATGATACGTTTCTCAAGGATCAGGGAGCATGCCATATTGGCGAGCATCTGATTACGGTGAGCGGCTTTTCTTCCTAAATGATTTATTTTTTTATTGTGTCTCATCTCTATTATTCCTTATCTAATTTATATTTACTGATATTCATTCCAAATTCGAGTCCCTTACTTCTGACCAGTTCTTCAAGTTCGGTAAGAGATTTCTTACCGAAGTTACGGAACTTGAGCAGGTCGGCTTTATTGAGGGCGACAAGTTCACCTATTGTCTCCACCTCGGCTGCTTTCAAGCAGTTAAGAGCGCGAACTGAAAGATCCATATCAACAAGTTTTGTCTTGAGGAGTTGGCGGGTATGCAGAGAGTTCTCGTCAAAGTCATCTGACACTGTCTTTTGTTCATCCATAAGGGTGATTCTCTCGTCTGAGAAGAGCATGAAGTGATAGATGAGGATTTTGGCGGCCTCTGTCATTGCATCTTTAGGATTGATAGATCCGTCTGTTTCAATGTCAAGGATAAGCTTCTCGTAGTCGGTTTTCTGTTCGACGCGGAAGTTTTCAACCTTGAAGCTGACATTTCTGATAGGTGTATGGATAGAGTCGATGGCGATAGTATTCAGAGGAGCGTTAAGCACTTTGTTTTCATCTGCATTGACGTATCCCCTACCCTTGTTGATGGTGATATCTATAGTCAATCTCACCGATGGATCCATGTGGCAGATTAAGAGTTCTGGATTCAGCACTTGGAACACTGACAAGAACTTGTTGATGTCGCCGGCGACAAATTCTTCCTGTCCACCGATAACCACGGTAACCTTCTCGAATGTTTCTCCCGGTATTTGTTGTTTGAAACGAACTTGTTTGAATTTGAGTACGATATCGGTAAGGTCCTCAATGACGCCAGGGATTGGAGCCATCTCGTGTTCTACACCTTCAATACGGATTGAAGTGATAGCATAGCCTTCGAGCGATGAGAGGAGAACTCTTCTCAAGGCGTTACCGATGGTCATACCGTAACCAGGTTCGAGTGGGCGAAATTCGAAGACACCGTGTTTGTCTGTCGATTCAACCATAACGACCTTATCAGGTCTTTGAAATGCTAATATTGCCATAATATCAGTTTATATTCGATTATTTAGAATACAACTCAACGATCAATTGTTCATTGATGGTTTCAGGTATATCCTCACGGTTCGGATAGTTCATGAACTTACCGGTGAGAGTAGCTGAATCCCATTCTAACCATGAGAAGGTGTTTGAGTGGCCTTCCACTGCGTTTGTAATCACTTCCAGACTCTTTGATTTCTCGCGTACTGCCACTATATCACCCGGTTTGAGCATTGCTGAAGGGATGTTCAACACTCTGCCGTTAACAGTGATGTGGCGATGGCTTACGAGCTGGCGGGCAGCGTCACGTGTAGGTGCGATACCCAGACGATATACTACGTTATCAAGGCGTGATTCAATAAGTTGGAGTAAGATAACACCTGTGATACCCTTCTTCTTTGAAGCCTTGTCGAAGAGGTTACGGAATTGGCGTTCAAGGATACCGTATGTGTATTTTGCCTTCTGTTTCTCATTTAACTGCAGACCGTATTCTGAAACTTTCTTACGTTTCTTTGCAGCGCCATGTTGTCCAGGAGGGAAGTTTCTTTTTTCATAATACTTGTCAGAGCCGTAGATTGGTTCACCGAATTTACGAGCGATTTTTGTTTTAGGACCTGTATATCTTGCCATAACTTTCTGATTTTAAATTGTTAAACAAAAATTTACACTCTTCTGCGTTTTGGTGGGCGGCAACCGTTGTGTGGTATTGGTGTGACATCAACGATTTCTGTGACTTCCACGCCTGATGAGTGGATAGCGCGGATTGCTGACTCGCGACCTGCGCCCGGTCCCTTAACGAATACTTTTACTTTACGTAATCCCAAGTCATAAGCAGTCTTTGAGCATTCTTCTGCTGCCATCTGTGCTGCATAAGGGGTGTTCTTCTTTGATCCTTTGAAGCCCATCTTTCCGGCTGATGCCCATGAAATGACTTGTCCTTCATTGTTTGTTAATGAAATGATGATGTTATTGAAGGAAGCTTTGATAAATGCCTTACCTGTAGCCTCGATCTTCACAACACGTTTCTTAACTGCTTTTGTGTTTTTTGCCATTTTTTAAGCGATTTTGTTAATGGTATTATTTATGATCCAACCACTAATATTACTTAGTAGCTTTCTTTTTATTTGCAACAGTCTTCTTACGACCCTTGCGAGTACGTGCGTTATTCTTTGTACTCTGGCCACGGAGTGGCAGACCAAGACGGTGGCGTATTCCTCTATAGCAGCCGATATCCATCAAACGCTTGATGTTCAACTGTACCTCGCTACGGAGTTCACCTTCTGTCTTATAGTTCTCGGCGATGATGTTACGTATTGCGTTCTGCTCATCATCGGTCCAATCCTGGACTTTCTTATCAGCCGGCACATTCGCACTTGCGAGAATAGCCTTTGCCGCTGAACGGCCGATACCGTAAATGTAGGTTAAAGATATTTGACCTTGTTTGTTATTCGGGATATCTACACCAGCAATTCTAGCCATAATTCTAAGTTTTTTTTTAATTAGCCCTGACGTTGTTTTTCCTTAGGGTTCTTTTTGTTAATTACATACAATTTTCCTTTACGACGCACTATTTTGCAATCGTCTGATCTCTTCTTGATAGATGCTCTGACTTTCATTTTTTATTTTTTTATTTTACTCTAGAAGCATTCCGTTATAACGTAGCGTTTTACGTTTTATTGTATTATTTGTATCTGAAAGTTATACGACCCTTTGTCAAATCGTATGGCGACATCTCGAGTTTCACCTTGTCACCGGGAAGGATTTTGATGTAGTGCATACGCATCTTTCCTGAGATGTGGGCTATTATCTGAAGCCCGTTCTCCAACTCCACCCTGAACATAGCGTTACCGAGTGACTCAATTACTGTACCGTCTTGTTCTATTGACAACTGTTTTGCCATATAAATTCCTTTTTAAATATTAGTCTCTAATTGTTCAGCCCATTCAAAACTTGATAATATCTCGGCTTTGCCGTTACGCACGGCTATGTCGTGCTCGAAGTGTGCGGCCGGCTTACCGTCGCGGGTGCTTATTGTCCAGCCGTCTCTCTCCTGTACGATTTCTTTTCTGCCGAGGGTGATCATAGGTTCAATGGCGAGCACCATGCCTTCTGAGAGGCGCACTCCTGTACCCTTCCTGCCATAGTTCGGCACTTGGGGGTCCTCATGCATCTTGCGTCCAACGCCATGACCTACAAGCTCTCTTACTACGCCATAACCGAACTGTTCCACATAGCTCTGTACGGCATATCCGATGTCTCCTATCCTGTTTCCTGCAACAGCGGCCTCGATTCCCTTATAAAGCGATTCCTTTGTCCTTTTCAACAACATCTTCACTTCTTCGGAAACCTCTCCGCAGCAGAATGTGTAGGCCGAGTCGCCCACGTAACCGTTTAGGACAGTACCACAGTCGATTGAGACTATGTCCCCGTCTCTTAACTCATAGTTGCCAGGAATACCATGTACAACTTGGTCGTTGACGGAGATGCATAGACTTCCGGGATATCCCTGATAGCCCTTGAAAGCAGGAGCTGCACCATGGTCCCTGATAAACTCTTCTGCGATTCTATCGAGCTCTATGGTACGGACTCCCGGACGTATATGCTTTCCCACTTCACCCAAGGTCTTACCTACAAGCAAAGCAGCCTGTCTTAACAATTCGATTTCGCTATCTGTTCTGAAATGAATCATAGACTATAGAGATTACATCCTTCCCATGCGGCCTTTGATACGACCTGATTTTGTAAGACCGTCATAATGACGCATGAGGAGATGACTTTCAATTTGTTGCAATGTGTCTAATACCACACCGACGAGAATCAGCAGGGATGTTCCGCCATAGAACTGGCTGAACTGCTGGTTGACGCCGAGGATAGAGACGAGTGACGGCATGATAGCCACGACACCAAGGAACAATGAGCCCGGAAGGGTGATCCTTGACATGATGGTATCGAAATACTCCTTGGTCTGCTTACCCGGCTTTACACCCGGAATAAATCCGCCGTTCTTCTTGATATCCTCTGCCATCTGTGCTGGGTTGATTGTCACAGCTGTATAGAAGTATGTGAAAGCGACAATAAGGATAAAGAAGATAAGGTTGTACCAGAAACCATTCATATTTGTCATTGCCCTCATGAAGCCGCTCATGCTATCCGACTGTGAGTATCCGATGATAGTGATTGGCACGAACATGATTGCCTGTGCGAAGATGATAGGCATAACGCCGGCGGCATTCACTTTCAGCGGGATATATTGGCGCACTCCGCCGTACTGTTTGTTACCAACAACACGCTTCGCATATTGTACAGGGATTTTCCTTGTTCCCTGGACTAATAAGATAGTCATGATGATAACGAATACGAGGAATACGATCTCCAGCAGGAAGAAGATAGGTCCACCGGTACCTTCGGTAAAGCGTGACGCTATCTCTGCGAACAAAGCGAATGGGAGACGTGCGATGATACCAATCATAATGATGAGTGAAATACCGTTACCAATACCCTTGTCGGTGATGCGCTCGCCGAGCCACATGATGAAGAGTGTGCCTGCAATAAGGATTATCACTGAAGAGATCCAGAAGAACAGGCTTGGGTTTGCGCCGTTGAAAGGATACATAGCCGCAGGTGGAAGCTGTGAGCGAAGGTTGGCGATATAAGCCGGTGCCTGCACTGCCACTATCACGACTGTGAGATAACGGGTGATCTGGTTGATCTTGCGACGGCCGCTCTCTCCTTCCTTCTGCAAGCGCTGGAAGTAAGGGATAGCCATTCCAAGTAACTGAATGATAATACTCGCGGTGATGTAAGGCATGATACCGAGTGCGAACACTGAAGCGTTAGCGAATGCACCACCAGAAAACATATTCAACAAACCAAGGAGACCTGTGCTGCTTTGATTTTTCAACTCAGCAAGCATATTCGGGTCAACACCGGGGAGAACAACGTAGGATCCGAAACGGTAGATCAAGATGATCAAAAGCGTATAGAGGATGCGGTTACGTAATTCCTCGATTTTAAAGATATTCCGGATGTTCTCCCTGAGCCTTTTGTTCATCCACAAAAGACCAGCGACAACCAAACATACCAAAATAACTATTAATAACTCCTTCATATCCCTTAAGTTTTGTTGTTATATTTTCTCTATAGTACCACCGACTTTTGTGATAGCCTCTTCAGCACTCTTTGACCATGCGTGGGCTTTCACTGTCATTTTTGCTGTTAATTCACCGTCACCGAGAATTTTTATGAGTTCTTTTCTACCAGCGAAACCATATTGGATGAGAATCTCTGGATTAATTTCAAAGATACCGTTGTCAGCGAAGTCTTGGAGAGACATGACGTTGACCGGGCGGTAAGAGACGCGGTTGAAGTTCTTGAATCCGTACTTAGGTACAAGACGAGCAAGAGGCATCTGGCCGCCTTCAAAACCGATCTTGTGAGAGTTACCGGAACGCTGTCCTGCTCCCTTATGACCACGTGTTGATGTTCCGCCATAGCCAGAGCCCTGTCCGCGGCCGACTCTCTTACGTTCCTTGACAGAACCTTTTGCTGGTTTAAGATTACTAAGATCCATAGTATGCAATAATTTTCTTAGTTTAACAATTAGATTTCTTCAATTTTGAGAAGGTGTTTAACTTTCTCAACCATGCCGGCCAATGATGGGTTGTCGATATCGACTTCCACTGACTGGTGCATTTTCCTAAGGCGCAAGCACTTCAGCGTGTCCTTTTGATCCTGTGGTCTTCCGATGCCACTTCTAATCTGAGTTATTCTTACTTTTTTCATAGTTAGCCAAATTTAGATTATCCGTTAAAGACCACGTCAAGGTCAACACCTCTCATCTGAGCTACGGTACGGGCGTCGCGCATCTTTGACAATGCGTCGAATGTAGCCTTCACTACTGAGTGCGGGTTCGATGAACCTTTTGATTTAGCGAGAACGTTCTTTACGCCAACACTCTCGAGAACAGCACGCATTGCACCGCCAGCGATAACACCGGTACCGGGGGTTGCCGGCTGGATATATACGTATGCGCCGCAGTATTTGCCATATTGTTCATGAGGAAGGGTGCCGTTGATGACCGGTACCTTGATAAGGTTCTTCTTTGCATCTTCTGCGCCTTTCTGAATAGCTGCCTGAACTTCCTTTGCCTTTCCAAGTCCATAACCTACAACGCCGTTCTCATTGCCTACTACGACGATTGCGGAGAATGTGAAAGCACGGCCACCTTTTGTAACCTTTGTCACACGGCTGACGTGTACCATTCTTTCTTTCAACTCGATTTCTGAAGTTTTCACTTTCTTTACGTTAACTTCTGCCATAACTCTTAGAATTTTAATCCTCCATTACGAGCTCCGTCTGCTAAAGACTTCACTCTACCGTGATACAAATAACCGTTACGATCGAACACCACAGTCTCGATACCGGCAGCTTTTGCTTTCTCTGCTATGAGGTTACCGACTTTCGCCGCTTTTTCGATCTTTGTAATCTTTTCTTCTTCGATTCCGTTCTCGCGTGAGCTTGCCTGTGCAAGTGTCCTGCCGGCCAGATCGTCGATCAACTGTACGTAGATCTGCTTATTGCTTCTAAAGACAGACATTCTTGGGCGTGTTGCAGTGCCGCTGATGACCTTACGAACGCGTCTCTTGATGTTTAATCTTCTTTCAATCTTCTTATTCATCTTTCTTGCTTTTTAGAATTAAACATTATTTACCTGCTGCCTTACCTGCCTTACGTCTTAACACTTCACCTTCAAACTTGATACCCTTGCCCTTATATGGTTCAGGTTTACGGAATGAGCGAATCTTTGCTGCGACTTGGCCGAGCAACTGCTTGTCGTATGAGCGCATCTTGAGGATTGAGTTCTTACCTCTCTCGTTGATAGTCTCGCATGTAATCTCCGGTGGAAGGACGAAAATCATGTTGTGTGAGAAGCCGAGTGATAACTCAAGCTGTTTGCCGTCCGGCTTGATTTCTGCCTTGTAGCCGACGCCGACGAACTCCTGCACAACCTCGAAACCCTCTGACACACCTTTCACCATGTTGAAGAACAAGGCGCGGTAGAGTCCGTGTTTTGCTGATGCTTTCTCAATATTAGCAGGTGAGACAAATATGTGGCCGTCTTCTATTTTAACAACTACATCACCATGGAAGTCCTGGCTAAGTGTGCCAAGCTTGCCTTTAACAGTGAGTACGTTACCATTAAGGGTAGCCTCTGTACCTGCTGGAATAGCGATTGGTAATTTACCGATTCTTGATAATGCCATAACTGTTTCCTCCTGTCAAATTACGATACATAGCACAATATTTCACCACCGATATGAAGCTTGCGTGCTTCCTTGTCAGTCATAATACCCCTTGAGGTTGAGATAATCGCGATACCGAGACCATTCATAACCCTTGGAAGGTTTTCCGAGTCAGCGTAGCGGCGGAGACCAGGGCGTGATACGCGGTCGATGGTCACTATTGCCGACTGTTTGGTTACAGGGTGGTATTTGAGTGCGATTTTTATTGTTCCCTGAGGTCCATCATCTTCAAACTTATAGTTAAGGATATAACCTTTCTCGAAGAGAATCTTTGTGATAGCTTTCTTCACGTTCGAAGCTGGTACTTCAACTATTCTATGTTTAGCATTGGCTGCATTACGAATGCGTGTCAAAAAATCTGCTATAGGGTCTGTAATCATAGTTTTAATCCTTTTAAATTATTACCAACTTGCTTTTTTAACACCCGGGATTAAACCTTTGAGGGCCATTTCACGGAAGTTGATACGTGAGATGCCGAACTGACGCATATAACCTTTTGGACGTCCAGTAAGCTGACAACGGTTGTGAACACGGATTGGTGAGGCGTTCCTTGGAAGCTTTTGAAGTCCTACGTAGTCGCCGGCTGCCTTGAGGGCTGCGCGTTTCTCTGCGTATTTCTCAACCATTTCCATTCTTTTGCGCTCGCGCGCTTTCATTGATTCTTTTGCCATATCTTACTATTATTTATTCTGGTTTTTAAATGGAAGGCCAAACTGTTTCAACAATGCCATAGCCTCTTTGTCAGTGTTGGCTGAAGTGACGAAGGTGATGTCCATTCCGTTGATCTTATTGACTTTATCCATATCGATCTCTGGGAAGATGATCTGCTCGGTCACGCCGAAGCTGTAGTTACCGCGGCCGTCGAAACCTTTGTCATTGATACCTCTGAAGTCACGGACACGTGGGAGGGCGACAGCGATCAAGCGTTCGAGGAACTCATACATCTTGTCACCACGCAATGTCACGCGTACGCCTATCGGGTTGCCACGACGGAGCTTGAAGTTAGAGACGTCGTGTTTAGAAATAGTCGGAACGGCTTTCTGACCGGTGATAGCTGTCATCTCCTCTACACCATAGTCAATCAGTTTCTTGTCGGCGAGTGCTGCGCCTATACCCTGATTGAGCGAAATTTTCAAAAGCCGTGGAACCTGCATCACAGTCTTATAGTTGAATTCCTTCATTAATGCAGGCACGATTTCGCTTTTATACTGTTCTTTAAGTTTGGGTTGATAGTTCATTATTTAATAACCTCCCCTGATTTTTTTGAATAACGGACTGATTTACCTTTTTCGTCTTTTTTACGACCGATACGGCCAGGCATACCATTCTTGTCGCATACCATAAGGTTTGAAACATGGATGCTGGCTTCTTTCTTTACTATACCACCTTTGGGGTTCTCTGTGCTTGGTTTGGTGTGTTTTGACACGAGGTTGACGCCGTCAACGATGGCGCGCTGTCTCTCGACATCAACGCTGAGCACCACACCCTTCTTGCCTTTCTGGGTTCCTGTGATAACGAGGACGTTATCACCTTTCTTTAAGAACATTTTACTCATAGTTTCTTCCTTTCTTAATTAAAGTACCTCAGGTGCAAGAGATACGATTTTCATGTACTGTTTTTCGCGCAATTCCCTAGCAACTGGTCCAAAGATACGAGTTCCTAACATCTCACCTTGTCCGTTGAGCAGGACGCAGGCGTTATCATCGAAACGGATGTATGAACCATCGGCGCGGCGTGTCTCTTTCTTTGTACGGACCACTACAGCCTTCACTACTGCACCCTTCTTCACGTTTCCGTTAGGAAGAGCGTTCTTCACTGAAACCACGATGACGTCGCCGATACGGGCATAACGCTTTTTGGTTCCGCCTAATACTCTGATGCAGAGCACTTCCTTTGCACCGCTATTGTCGGCTACTGCAAGTCTTGATTCTTGTTGTAACATTACTTAGCCCTTTCTATTATTTCAACGAGTCTCCAATGTTTATTCTTACTCAACGGACGTGTCTCCATGATACGGACGGTATCGCCGATGTTGCACTCATTCTTCTCATCATGAGCGAAGAAACGTGTTGATTTCTTAACAAATTTACCGTAAATTGGGTGTTTTGTACGACGTTCAATCACAACGACGATCGTCTTGTCCATCTTATTACTGGCAACTACACCAATTCTCTCTTTTCTAAGATTTCTTTCCATTTAGTATTCCTTTCGTCGTTTATTATTTAACGTTTTCTGCTTTCTGACGCTTTGTAAGTTCTGTCAACATACGTGCGATCTCCTTGCGGGTCTCACGGAGTTTGTTAGGGTTATCCAATGGAGAAACAGCATGTTGAAGTTTCATTTTTACATACGAGGTACGTGTAGCCTCGATACGTTCCATAAGGTCAGCAGTGCTTAACTCATTAATTGCTTCTTTCTTCATAGTCATTACTGTTTTTATTCTACATAATCTCTTCTAACCACAAATTTTGTTGCGACAGGGAGCTTTTGAGCGGCTAAGCGGAGAGCCTCCTTGGCTACTGCCAACGGCACGCCTTCAGCTTCGAAAAGCATGTGACCCGGTGTGACGCGAGCTACGAAGTACTCGACGTCTCCCTTACCTTTACCCATACGGACCTCGAGAGGCTTCTTCGTGATAGGTTTGTCAGGGAATATTCTGATCCAAATCTGTCCTTCACGTTTCATGTGACGTGTGACAGCTTGACGTGCAGCCTCTATCTGGCGGGCTGTAATCAGACACTCCTCAAGTGTTTTTATTCCAAAAGAACCGAAGGCAAGTTCATGGCCGCGGAATGCGTTGCCCTTCATTTTGCCCTTTTGAGGTCTTCTGTATCTTGTTCTTTTCGGTTGTAACATCGTTTATAGTTTTTTATTTTCTTACTTAGTACGTTTATTACGACGTGGTGCACCACCGTTCTGTTTTGCAGGGTTTCCTGCCTTCTTTGGGGCTGCTGCGTTTGATGAGGTAGGCATTAATTCCGGACGACCGTAGATCTCGCCTTTGCAGATCCACACCTTGATACCGATACGGCCGTATGATGTGTGGGCCTCAACGAGTGAGTAGTCGATGTCTGCGCGTAATGTGTGCAACGGAATACGACCTTCTTTGTAGGTTTCCTGGCGTGCCATTTCTGCTCCACCGACACGGCCTGATGCGATGACCTTGATACCCTCGGCACCGACTCTCATTGTGTCAGAAACTGCTTTCTTTATAGCGCGGCGGAACGATACACGTCCTTCGATTTGCTTTGCAATTGAGCTTGCTACGATGTATGCGTCAAGCTCCGGTCTCTTGATTTCGCTGATGTTGATCTGGATCTCCTTACCGATGAGTTTCTTCATCTCTTCTTTCAGCTTGTCAACCTCTGTGCCACCTTTTCCTATGATGACACCCGGACGGGCTGTGAATATTGTGACAGTAACGAGCTTGATCGAACGTTCGATGCCGATTTTTGAGATAACAGCCTTGCCGAGACGAGCGGTAAGATACTTACGGATCTTATCGTCTTCGCCTATATTTTTGGCTGTATCCTTACCACAGTACCAGTTAGAGTCCCAACCTTTGATGACTCCGAGTCTTAGACCTATTGGATGAGTTTTCTGTCCCATTGTAATCTTAATTATTATTCTTCAACATTAGCTTCTGCGGCTTTAATATCTGCGATCCTGCTATCAACGACTATTGTCACGTGATTTGAACGTTTGCGGATGCGGTGGGCGCGGCCATGGTCGGCCGGCTGAATGCGTTTCAATGTGCGTCCCTCGTCAACAAATATCTCCTTAACGTACAAGTTAGCGTCTTCGATACGTTTACCTTCGTTCTTTGATTCCCAGTTTGCAATAGCTGAGCGGAGTAACTTGTACACCGGTTTAGCTGCTGCTTTAGGTGAGTATAATAAGGCATGCAGTGCAAGTTCCACTTTCATTCCTCTGATCATATCAGCGACCAAGCGCATTTTGCGTGGCGAAGTCGGGACGTCGCATAATTTTGCCATTGCGACTTGCTTCTTTGCTGCTTTTCTAGCTTCTGCTGTATTATGTTTTCTTGCTCCCATTTTTCCTATTATTTATCTTTTCTGTTTCCGGCATGACCTCTGAATGTACGTGTTGGGGCAAATTCGCCAAGCTTATGTCCAACCATGTTCTCAGTTACATAGACCGGGATGAATTTATTACCGTTGTGAACAGCTATAGTTTGTCCAACGAAATCTGGTGAAATCATTGAAGCTCTTGACCAAGTCTTGATAACGGTCTTCTTTCCTGTTGCTACATTATCCAATACTCTTTGTTCGAGTTTATAGTGGATATATGGTCCTTTTTTAAGTGAACGACTCATAGTTTTCTTTTTTTACTTGGTTAATTACTTCTTACGTCTTTCAATGATATACTTGTTGGATGCGTTCTTTGGATGGCGTGTCTTGTATCCCTTTGCTGGCAAGCCCTTGCGGCTTCTTGGGTGACCACCAGAGGCGCGGCCTTCACCACCACCCATCGGGTGATCGACAGGGTTCATAACAACACCACGTACACGTGGACGGCGACCTAACCAGCGGCTGCGGCCGGCCTTTCCTGATTTCTCAAGGTTATGGTCAGCGTTCGACACTGTTCCGATTGTAGCCCTGCATGACTGCAGAATGAGACGTGTCTCGCCTGAAGGCATTCTGAGGATAGCGTACTTGCCGTCGCGTGACATAAGCTGTGCGTATGCTCCAGCGCTGCGTGCCATCTTCGCGCCTTGGCCTGGACGTAACTCTATGTTGTGGATGATTGTACCGAATGGGACATCACTCAAGAACATTGTGTTACCGATGTTTGGTGTAGCGTCCTTTCCTGACATCACTTCTTGTCCGACCTTCAAGCCCTGTGGGGCGATGATATAGCGCTTCTCACCATCGGCATAAACAACCAATGCGATGCGTGCTGTACGGTTCGGATCGTACTCGATAGTCTTCACGATACCCTTGATACCGTCTTTATCGCGCTTAAAGTCGATAATTCTGTATTTCCTCTTGTGTCCGCCACCGATATTGCGAACAGTCATTTTTCCAGTATTATTACGACCGCCGGTACTCCTCATTGGAGCAAGCAATGACTTCTCAGGCTTATTAGTCGTAATTTCGTCAAATGCGCTGATAACTTTGAAGCGCTGACCTGGTGTTGTCGGTTTATATTTCTTTAAAGCCATCTTTAAATGTTGCTAAAAAAGTCAATTGTTTCACCTTGTGCCAATGTCACTACAGCCTTCTTGAATGCGTCTCTCTTTCCAGTGATTACGCCGCTCTTTGTGTAACGTGACTTGACCTTTCCATCATATCTCATTGTATTGACTGAGGCAACCTTGACACCATATAGGTCTTCAACGGCCTCTTTTATCTGCAGCTTGTTAGCGCGGACGTCAACAATGAATGCATACTTGTTCAGCTTCTCGCTGATCGCGGTCATCTTTTCCGTAATAACAGGTTTCTTAATGATAATCATCGTTTCAATTTTTTTAAGTTATTATCCAAGAATTTCATCAATAACTGCAAGTGAGCTTTCGGTAATGAAGAGCTTCTTGGCGTTCAGAATATCATAAGTGGTGAGGTTACGGGCAAGTTCTATCTTAGTGCGTTGGATGTTCCTTGCTGACAAGATGACGTTATCATTTGTCTCTGGGAAAACAAACAAATTCTTGCTACCATTCACTTTGAAGTTGTTCAAGACTGAAACCATGTTCTTTGTCTTGATTGTCTCGAATGTGAAATCCTCTATAATGACGATTTCCGAGTCGTTCATCTTATAAGTAAGGGCAGAACGGCGAGCTAAACGTCTGACCTTCTTATTCAATTTGAAACTGTAGTCACGTGGTACCGGACCGAACACGCGTCCGCCACCTCTTAACAATGGTGAGTTGATGTCACCGCGACGTGCACCGCCTGTACCTTTCTGGCGGATGAGTTTACGTGTACTTCCTGATATCTCGCTACGGGTCTTTGCCTTGTGTGTGCCCTGGCGCTTGTTCGCCATGTAAAGCTTTGTATCAAGATACATGCAGTGGTCATTTGGCGTTATACCAAAGATGTTCTCATTCAACTGGACCTTGCGCCCTGTTGATTCACCGGTAATCTTTAAAACTTCTAACTCCATCTCTCAATTTTTAAATAGCCGTTCTTTGCTCCCGGTACTGAACCCTTTACAACTAACAAATTCTTTTCCGGTACAATTTTCATAATTTGAAGGTTGATAGCCTTTACCTTATGGTTTCCCATGTGGCCAGCCATACGTAATCCTTTAAATACCCTTGAAGGATATGCACAGGCTCCGATTGAACCCGGCTTCCTCAAACGGTTGTGCTGACCGTGGGTTGCCTGTCCGACGCCATTGAAATGATGGCGCTTCACGACTCCCTGGAAGCCCTTTCCCTTGCTGATGCCGCTGACATCAACAAATTCGCCTTCCATAAACACATCGACGGTAACTGTCTCTCCGAGGCTCTTCCTGTGTCCTGCCTCGAAACGTGTGAACTCTCTAACCAATCTCTTTGGCGTTGTGCCGGCTTTCTCAAAATGTTTGACCATAGCCTTAGGAGTGTTCTTCTCCTTCTTCTCATCAAACGCTAATTGGATAGCATCGTAACCGTCTTTCTCTTTTGATCTTACTTGGGTTACTACACATGGACCCGCCTCTATGACTGTAACAGCGACATTTCTGCCGGTATTGTCAAAGATGCTTGTCATCCCAATCTTTTTTCCTAGTATTCCTGACATTGCTACTACGCTTTAAGCTTTTAATTACTAGATAGTTTTACAATAATTTAATTTCTACATCTACACCATTTGGCATCTCTAATTTCATCAAAGCATCAATCTGCTGAGAAGTCGCGTTGTAGATATCTAACAATCTCTTGTAGTATGACAACTCAAACTGCTCACGTGATTTCTTGTGAACGAATGTCGAGCGCAAAACAGTGTAAATCTTCTTGTCGGTCGGAAGCGGTATCGGGCCGCTTACAACTGCACCAGTCATTTTGATGGTTTTCACAATCTTCTCAGCTGACTTGTCAACCAAGTTATGATCGTGCGACTTTAATTTAATTCTAATTCTTTGGCTCATAAGAATTTGTTGTTAATTTATTTGCTTTTTCAGTTTTTTATCTATTCTCTCTGATTTCTTTAAAAGAAGAAATATATTCCTTTCGCTTTCTTTATTACTACATCGGCCAACGCCGGAGGTACGACCTCATAATGGCTCAGCTCCATGTTGAATGTGCCTCTACCCTGCGTCAGTGAGCGCAGCGTCGTGATATATCCGAACATCTCTGCAAGCGGGGCGTCTGCCTTGACCACCTGCAGCCCGTGCTCCATTTCCACATTGTGCAGCACGGCCCTGCGCCTGTTCAGGTCGCCGGTGACGTCGCCAAGGTAATCGGACGGCACATGGACCTCAACCTTCATGATTGGCTCCATAAGCACCGAACCTGCATTAGCGCCAGCCTCCTTGAATCCTATACGCGCGGCCGTCTCAAACGACAGGTCGTCGCTGTCAACAGGATGGAAGCTTCCGTCTATCAGGCGGACTTTGACCGAATCCATTGGAAAGCCTGCAAGTATTCCGTTCGACATAGAACCTCTGAAACCCTTCTCTATCGCTGCGAAGAACTCCTTAGGAATGCTGTTCCCCTTTATCTCGTTAACGAACTGCAAGCCTGACTTCCCGTCATCAGATGGACCAATCTCAAACTCAATATCCGCGAACTTGCCCTTGCCTCCGCTCTGTTTCTTGTACACCTCGCGATAACGGACGGTATTGGTAAACGACTCCTTATACGCCACTTGAGGCTGGCCCTCGTTTATCTCCACTCCGAACTCTCTCTTGAGGCGGTCAACGATGATGTCAAGGTGAAGCTCGCCCATACCTGAGATAATGGTCTGACCGGAGTTCTCATCGGTTGAGACCTTGAATGTAGGGTCTTCCTCTGAGAGCTTGCCGAGGGCGATAGTCAACTTCTCCATATCAGCCTGTGTCTTTGGCTCTACGGCTATTTGGACGACAGGTGTTGGGAATGTGATGTTCTCGAGTAATATAGGTTTGTTCTCTACTGCGAGGGTGTCACCGGTTCTTATCTCTCTGAAGCCGACAGCGGCCGCGATGTCTCCCGCCTCTATCCTTGTAAGTGGTGTCTGCTTGTTCGCATTCATCTGTACAATCTTGTTGATTCTCTCCCTTTTGCCTGTTGTGACGTTGAGGACGACCTGTCCTGCGTCGAGAGAGCCTGAGTACACTCTGAAGAACGCGAGTTTGCCGACGAAAGGATCTGTGGCGATTTTGAATGCGAGTGCGCATAATGGCTCATTCGGATCTGCCTTGCGTATCTCTTCTTTGTCAGTCTTCGGGTTTATGCCTGTAACGTGGTCGATATCAAGAGGACTTGGAAGGTAGCGGACTACGCCATCGAGGAGAGGCTGTACTCCTTTGTTTTTAAATGAAGCTCCACACATCACAGGGCAAACGCGCAGTTCTAATGTTGCCTTCCTTAATTCTGCGGTTATCTCTTCCTCTGTGATTGTTTCAGGGTCAACCATGAATTTCTCTAAGAGCTCTTCGTTATCTTCAGCTACGCACTCAAGGAGTTTGAGGCGGTATTCTGATGCCAAGTCACTCAATTCTTCAGGGATTTCGACTTCATCGAATTGGGCGCCGAATTCGTCTTCACCCCAAATCAGAGCTTTCTGCTTGATAAGATCGACTACACCCACGAACGAATCCTCCTCGCCTACAGGGATTTGGACTGCCACCGGGTTCGCGTTAAGGCGGTCTTTTATCTGCTCGATGACTTTAAAGAAGTCAGCGCCACTGCGGTCCATCTTGTTGACAAAACAGATGCGTGGCACATTGTATTTATCGGCCTGTCTCCACACCGTCTCCGACTGCGGCTCCACTCCACCAACGGCGCAGAATATTGCTATTGCGCCATCAAGAACCCTCAGCGAGCGCTCCACCTCAACGGTGAAATCAACATGTCCGGGGGTATCTATCAGATTGATTTTGTATTGGTTATCATCATAGTGCCAATAGACGGTAGTGGCGGCTGACGTGATGGTGATGCCGCGCTCCTGCTCCTGGACCATCCAGTCCATAGTGGCTGCGCCGTCATGCACCTCGCCGATACGATGATTACGACCGCTATAATAAAGTATTCGCTCGGACGTAGTCGTCTTCCCGGCATCAATGTGCGCCATTATGCCGATGTTACGCGTCTTTGCGAGATCCACCATATTACTTTGATCGTTCTTCATCTTTTAATCTTTCTTATACCTATTATTAATAATTAGAATTTAGAATCTGAAATGCGAGAACGCCTTGTTTGCGTCTGCCATTCTGTGGATTTCCTCCTTCTTCTTGAAAGCTGCGCCTTCTTCCTTGTAAGCCTGCATGATCTCTCCGGCAAGCTTCTCTCCCATCGACCTCTCGTGACGTTTGCGGGCATAGCCGATAAGGTTCTTCATGCCTATACTCTGCTTACGTGACGGACGGATCTCCGACGGAATCTGGAATGTAGCACCACCGATACGGCGGCTTCTAACCTCAACCTGTGGTGTAACGTTGGCCAATGCCTTCTTCCATACTTCTACAGGGTCTTCGTTAAGCTTACTCTGTACAATATCCATTGCCTGATAGAATATCTCGTATGCAAGGTTCTTCTTTCCCTTGAGCATGATATTGTTCACGAACTTTGTGACCAACACCTCACCGTATTTTGGATCCGGAAGGATAATTCTTTTCTTTGGTTTAGCCTTTCTCATTTCCTAAACATTTACTGATTTTACTTCTTTGCTGCTGTTTTCTTTGGACGTTTCGCACCATACTTTGACCTGCGCTGACGACGACCATCGACACCTGCGGTATCCAATGCACCACGGATAATGTGATAACGTACACCTGGAAGGTCCTTCACACGGCCTCCCCTGATCATCACGATTGAGTGCTCCTGTAAGTTGTGACCCTCGCCCGGAATATAGGCGTTCACTTCCTTTTGATTTGTCAGACGTACCCTCGCCACCTTACGCATAGCCGAATTAGGCTTCTTAGGCGTTGTTGTGTACACACGCACACAAACACCACGGCGCTGTGGGCAAGAATCCAAAGCAGGAGATTTACTCTTGTCTTCCAATTTCTGACGTCCCTTGCGGACTAACTGTTGAATTGTTGGCATTCTTTAATTGCGTTTAAATTATTAAATTTTATTCAGTTTATAGGATTTTATCTTCTATCAACTTCAAAAACCGGTAATTAAACATGATGCAACTATCACAATAGCAAGGAGCGATAAGCCATAGTTCGACTTCTGGTCTTAAAACACACCGCAGTCAAAGAACTGATTTTTAACGACTTGCGATGAAGAAACCTTTAACGTTTAACTTATCAGGTCCCTTACTAATGTAAATGAGGCAACATTTACTACCTTTTTCGGCTGCAAAATTACAAATAATTTTAACACAACCAAACATTTGCGTGATTTTTTTTTGATTTTTTTTCATCGTACTTTTTCTCCTTATTTTTATCGGCTTTTCATAAACCCATCTCGCATAGCACTCTCCCTTCCTTTCCACCCTAACGCCTTTACACCTATTATTAATTAATATCATCCGCACACTTCGGCGCCATCTTTCACTCCAAAAACAAGAAAATCGCAATAAAAAAATCCATCATTTCACATATAGAAACACTTCCCGTCAACACGCAAAGGCCTGTCATCTGAGGTGAGACCACTTATCCGCAGCCTTCTTCCCAACGCAGAACCAACGGCTATCAACTTTTTTTATCAGGCAGATGTATTGGCTAAACTATTTTATGTAAATTTGCAACGAAAAATTTTTAAACGTGGCTGACATACTTGACAAACTAAACGGTCCCCAACTGGAGGCTGTGACCACTATTGATGGTCCGGTGATGGTGATTGCCGGTGCAGGCTCAGGAAAGACCCGTGCCCTGACTCACCGTATTGCCTATATGATACAGGAGGGCATCAACCCATTCTCCATCATGGCACTCACTTTCACTAACAAAGCCGCCAAGGAGATGAAGGAGCGCATCATGCAGCTTGTCGAGCCCGGCGCAGCGAGGAACGTATGGATGGGCACATTCCACTCCATCTTTGCAAGGATACTGCGCATTGAGGCCGCAAGCCTCGGATACACCTCCGACTTCACCATATACGACACCGACGACTCGAAGACACTTATCAACAACATACTCAAGGACAGGGAGCTCGACACCAAGGCCTATCCCGCAAAATATATCCTCAACCGCATCTCCATGGCGAAGTCCGCCCTCTACTCACCAGAGGACTATTGCGACAACGCCGAGATACAGGAGCAGGACAGGCGCGCCAACAAACCCCTCGTAGGCGAGATCTTCAAGACTTATAACGCGCGGCTTAAAAGAGCCAACGCGATGGACTTCGACGACATACTCTTCAACACCAACGTGCTGCTTAGAGACTTCCCGGAAATACTCTACAAATACCAGAACCATTTCCAATACATACTCGTTGACGAATACCAAGACACCAACTACGCGCAATACCTCATCATCAGGAGGATTGCCGCAATGAGGGAGAACATCTGCGTTGTAGGCGATGACGCTCAAAGCATCTACGGATTCCGAGGAGCCAACATACAGAACATCCTCAACTTCAAGACCGACTATCCAGAGCAGAAACTCATACGCCTCGAACAGAACTACCGCTCCACAAAAACCATCGTCAAGGCGGCAAACAGCGTCATCGAGAATAACAAGGACCAGATAAAGAAAAAAGTATGGTCAGACAACGAGGAAGGCGAGCTGATAACCTTGCTGAGGGCGACTTCCGACAACGAGGAGGGCACTTTAGTGGCAAGCTCCATCTTCGGATACAAGATGTCGAGACAGCTCTCTTTTAAGGATTTCGTGATTCTTTACAGGACAAACGCACAGTCGCGCTCCTTGGAAGAAGCCCTGCGCAAACAGGACATACCCTACAGGATTTACGGCGGGCTCTCATTCTACGACAGGAAAGAGGTGAAGGACCTACTCGCTTACTTCCGTGTAGTGATAAACCCTCTCGACGAGCAGGCCCTGCTGAGAATCATCAACTATCCCGCGAGAGGAATTGGCGACACCACGAAACAGAAGCTTCAAGTGATAGCAGAAGGGCGAGGCTGCCCCATCTGGGATGTGCTGACATCCATCGGCAAGGAGCCTATCGACCTCAACGCAGGCACCGCAAGGAAACTCTTGGACTTCACCACACTCATACAAAGCTTCCAGACTCTTGTAAGCAAGATGTCGGCCTTCGAACTGGCGAAGCACATCACCGACACCATAGGCCTGATAAAGGTGCTGAAGGAGGAGGACACCGGGGAGAGCATCATGAGGATACAGAACATAGAGGAGCTCCTGAACGCCATCATGGAGTTCTCCGACAAACAAGTTGACGAGGTGACCGGAGAGCAGATCTCCGTAAGCCTGCCTAAGTTCATGGAGGACGTGGCCCTGCTCACCGACCAAGACAAGAAGGACGACAAAGATAGCGACGTGGTGACGCTTATGACAATACACAGCGCGAAAGGACTTGAGTTCCCATACGTCTATATCGTCGGCCTTGAGGAGAACCTCTTCCCCGGAATACAGACGCTGAGCACGAGGGAGGACCTTGAGGAAGAAAGACGTCTCTTCTACGTCGCGCTGACGAGAGCGGAGAAGAAACTGATACTCAGCTATGCCGAGAGCCGTTACCGCTGGGGCAACATGACGTTAAGCGAGCCATCAAGGTTTATTGAGGAGATAGACCAGAGCCTCATAGAGAAGACAAGGAAGGCGTCGTTCAGGGGAGCCACCATCAAGGAGGAAAGGAATTACAACCCATTCAACAAAAGCAAGAGCTCGTGGACCAGCATCATCAATGACAGCCACAGCGGCACTACAGCCACCAGCCCGGCACAGCAGCGACAGCCCGTGGCGCATAACGTCAACATGAGTACGGCAGACGCATCAGAGATAATGGCAGGACAACGCGTCTTCCACCAGAAGTTCGGCGCAGGCACGGTGATTACTGTTGAAGGCGCAGGACCGAACAAGAAAGCCTCCGTAGATTTCGATGAGAGCGGAAACAAGATGCTGATGCTTAAATTCGCAAAACTCAGCATAATAAACTGACAAAAAGACCTGTTTTATAAAAAATATTATTATGGAATACAACACAGAACGCGAACAGATTGTGATTTCGGAATACGGCCGGAACATTCAAGTGATGATACGCCACCTTTTAAACATTGAAGACCGCAAGAAACGCACAGAGGCAGCGCACTTCATTGTTAGCGTTATGGCCCAGATGAACCCACAAGTGAAAGAGTCGAACGACTACCTGCACAAGCTTTGGGATCATCTATATATCATATCAGAGTACAAACTCGATGTTGACGGACCTTACGACCCACCAACACCAGAGATGCAGAAGCAAAAACCCGACCACGTCGGATACCAGAAGAACAACATCCGCTACGGACACTACGGACAATACCTCTATGACATTGTCAACGAAGTAAAGATGATGGAGGACGGCCCAAACAAACAGTCGATCCTTGTGAACATCGCGAACCAGATGAAGCGCGACTACCTCAACTGGAACAGGGACACGGTAAACGACATAATAATCCTTGAGGACCTGAGGAAGATTTCCGGGGGCACCCTTTCTCTTCCTGCCGACACCAAGCTCATCCCGACGAACGAAATCGTCAACAAGGGCATGCAGGCACAGCAGCCGAAAAAGAAACAGGCGACGAAGCAAAAGAATGCGAAAGCACAGGCTAAGCAATCCAACCCTAACCGTCCAAACAAGAAATAACAGTCATGGCATCATTTAAAGTAACTGGAGGGAACAGGCTTCACGGCACCATAGTGCCACAGGGAGCCAAGAACGAGGCCATGCAGGTGTTATGCGCCGCACTGCTCACCGACGAGCCGGTCACAATAACCAACCTGCCTGACATCCTCGACATCAACAACCTCATCGACCTCTTGGGTGAGATGGGCGTTATTATTAATAGGTGTAGCAAAAACGAGGTAATCCTTCAGGCGAAAGAAATAAACCACGACTATTTCGAGACGGAGGACTTCCAGCAGAGGGCCACGCGTCTTAGGGGCAGCGTAATGATAACAGGTCCGTTGCTCGCGAGATACGGGAAAGGATACCTCCCTCGTCCGGGCGGTGACAAGATAGGGCGCCGCAGGCTTGACACCCACCTCATTGGGCTGCAGAAGCTTGGCGCCTCCATAGAGACAGCATGCACTGGCGCAAGCTTTAAGATAGAGGCACCCGTCAGTGGACTGAAAGGCACATACATCCTTCTTGACGAGGCATCGGTGACCGGAACCGCCAACATCATCATGGCCGCCGTGATGGCAAGGGGAACGACAACGATATTCAACGCAGCCTGCGAGCCGTACATCGTTCAGCTCTGCCGAATGCTCATCTCTATGGGAGCGAAGATTGATGGCATTGGCTCCAACCTCCTCACCATCAACGGAGTAGAGAGACTGCACGGCACCACACACAGGCTTCTCGCCGACATGATAGAGGTAGGCTCTTTCATAGGCCTCGCCGCCATGACAGGCTCCGACATCACCATTAAGGATGCCGGAATAAAAGACCTCGGCATCATCCCAAACACCTTTAAAAAGTTAGGCATTAAGATGGAGTTCCTTGGCGACGACATACATATTCCGGCACAACAGCATTACGAGGTGGAGACGTTCCTCGACGGAAGCATACTCACCATCGCCGACGCACCATGGCCCGGATTCACCCCCGACTTAATAAGCATCGTCCTTGTGGTCGCCACTCAAGCAAAAGGGACCGTACTTATCCACCAGAAGATGTTTGAAAGCCGACTGTTCTTCGTTGACAAACTCATCGACATGGGTGCGCAGATAATTCTTTGCGACCCTCATAGAGCCAACATCATAGGTCTTGACAGAAGACACCAGCTGAAAGCCGTCAACATGGTGTCACCCGACATAAGAGCCGGAGTTGCACTACTGATAGCGGCACTATCAGCCGACGGCACATCAAGAATCGACAATATCGGACAGATAGACCGCGGCTATCAGGACATTGACATACGTCTCAGGAGTCTCGGCGCAGAAATAGAGAGGATTTAACCAAACGTTAACCGCCATACTGACAAAATGTCGTGTTATTTTTCTGGCAGAGACTTTGATGAGGAATCGGCATTTATCATGAAAAAAAATAAATCATATATTATGGCAGACAAGAAAGAAAAGAAAAACCATCAGAATGACGAGAAAATCGTAACAAATGATGAGACAAAGACAGAACAACAGAACACAGAACCAAAGAACGAGGAGAAAGAGACAAAAGAGGAAGTCAATTCATTAGAGGAGGCTCAGACAAAATATAACGAGCTGAATGACAAATACCTACGTCTTTACTCCGAATATGAGAACTACCGCAGGCGCACATCGTCAGAAAAGGTAGAGTTGTTAAAGACCGCTGCAGAAAGCACCATCATGGCGATGTTACCCGTATTGGACGACTTCGAGCGCGCAATAGCCAACATGGAGACCGGTGACGGCAAAGTCCATATCGAGGGAGTGCAGTTGATATACAACAAGTTCAGGCAAACCCTTGAGCAGAAAGGCCTTGAAGAGATAAAGGCTGTCGGAGAGAAGTTCAACACCGACGAGCACGAGGCCCTGACACAGATACCCGCCCCTGACGAGAGCAAGAAGGACACGGTGATAGACGTCATCCAGAAAGGGTATAAATTGAATGGGAAGGTCATCCGCTATGCCAGAGTGGTGGTGGGTTGCTGATACGAAAACAAAACAATGAAAAGGAAAAATGGATAAGAGAGATTACTACGAGGTGTTGGAGGTCTCAAAGACTGCGAGTGTTGAAGAGATAAAGAAAGCATACAGGAAGAAGGCCATGCAGTATCATCCTGACAGGAACCCCGGCAGCAAGGAGGCTGAGGAGAAGTTCAAGGAGGCGGCAGAGGCGTACGGCGTGTTGAGCGACCAGAACAAAAGGGCGAGATACGACAGATACGGACATGCCGGAATGAGCGGGCAGGACTTCGGAGGCTCTATGAACGACATCTTCAGCCAGTTCGGTGACATCTTCAGCGACTTGTTTGGCGGAGGATTCAGCGGCTTCAGCAGTGGTGGCGGGCAGCACCATGTATATAGAGGCTCGAACCTCAGGCTCCGCGTGAAGCTCACCCTCGAAGAAATCAGCACCGGGGTGAAGAAGAAAGTCAAGGTAAGCAAATACGTACCGTGCCAGAAATGTAACGGGACAGGCTCGGAAGACGGCACGATGGAGACATGCACCGCATGCGGCGGAAAAGGCCAGCGTATGATGCGCTCCGGGTTCTTCACACAGGTATCCACATGCTCGGTATGCGGAGGCGAAGGACAGGTGATAAAGAAGAAATGCCCATGCTGCAACGGCGACGGCATTGTCAAGGGCGAGGAAGTGATTGACCTCGATATCCCAGCAGGAGTGGCAGAAGGAATGCAGCTGTCGGTGAGAGGCAAAGGCAACGCCGGAGCCCATAACGGGATAGCAGGCGACCTCCTGATACTCATAGAAGAAGAGAAACACCCACAACTGGAACGCGACGGAAGCAACCTCATTTATCACCTCTTCATCAGCTTCCCAAAAGCCGCCCTCGGATGCAATATCGACGTGCCTTCCATTAACGGCTCCGTAAATATCAAAATCCCAGCAGGTACACAAAGCGGCGACATCATCAGGATCAAAGGCAAAGGACTGCCCGAAATCAACAGCTACAGCAAAGGCGAACTGATAGTCAACATCAACGTCTGGACCCCGAAGAAAATGACCAAGGACGAAGAACAGATGATGAGGACTCTCCTCAAAAGCGAGAACTTCAAGCCTAAGCCCACAGCAAACGACAAAAGCATACTCGACAAGATAAGAGATTTTTTTAATTAATATCAAGCCGTTGACGACTTAATGCGTTGACGGCATAACTATTTTATTATGAACTACTTGGAGATAATAAACGTCTCAAAAAGCTATGGCGACAAGAAAGTCCTCGACGACATCTCTATTTCGGTGCCCCGTCAAAGCATCTACGGTCTGTTAGGACATAACGGAGCTGGAAAGACAACACTCATCAGAATAATAAACCAAATCACCATGCCTGACAGCGGGCAGATACTACTCGACGGCAAGCCTCTTTGCCAAGACGACATCGCCATTATTGGATACATGCCTGAAGAACGCGGCCTATACAAGAAGATGAAAGTCGGAGAGCAGGCCATTTATCTCGCACAGCTTAAAGGTCTTTCAAGAAAAGAAGCCGAGACGCGCATCAGGAAGTGGTTCATAAAATTCGACATCACAAGCTGGTGGAACAAGAAAGTGGAAGAGCTTAGCAAAGGCATGCAGCAGAAAATACAGTTCATCGTAACAGTGATACATGAGCCAAAACTCATCATCTTCGACGAGCCTTTCTCTGGATTCGACCCTATCAACGTGAACATACTTAAAAAAGAGATTCTCGAACTGCGCGACAAAGGAGCAACAATACTGTTCTCCACTCATAACATGGCTTCTGTCGAAGAGTTGTGCGACAACATCATGCTTATTAATAAAGGTGTCAAGATTCTTGAAGGCAGCGTCTTCGACATCAAGCAGAGGTTCAAAGGCAACAAATTTGAAGTCATCATAAAGCCGTTCAAAGACGGTATCAGCATCCCACAAGGACACACCGTCTGTTCGATGGACAACACAAAGAACGGCTACATACGCATAATACTGCAGTCGGACAAGCCAAACGAATTAATAAGGGCTCTCTTAGACGAGGGAGAAATAGTGTCTTTCAACGAGATACTTCCTTCAATGAATGACATCTTCATTAATCTTGTCTCATCATCAAACAAAGCATAACCCATGAAAATAGGAATCATTATTCAAAGAGAGTATCTCACGAGGGTAAAGAAACGCTCATTCATCATTCTAACAATATTAGCACCGCTCTTCTTTGCGGCTTTGATGTTCATTCCCGCCCTTCTCGCAACGAACTCCGACAAGTTCGACAAGAAAAGGACAATAGCTGTTTGCGATGAGACAAACATGTTCAGGGGCAAGTTCGAGAGCACCGATCTGAACAACTTTGTGACGGAGAGCAGAGACATAGAAGAGTTGAAAAAGATGGTGAGGGAGGAGATTTACGACGCGGTGCTTTACATACCGGCTACCACGCTCAACATTCCCGTCAATGCCGAATTAATAAGCATGAGCCAGCTCTCCATGTCGGTGACGTCATACATCAAGACAACGATGAAGCAAGTGGTTGAGCACCAGAAGCTTTTAGCATCAGGCATCGACCCCGCTATAGTTAAGGCATCGACAGCAAACATCAATATACAGTCGATACGCCTGAACGAAGACGACGGCACAGAGAAGAAGAGCTACAGCGAGTTCGAGTACATACTCGGCATAATATTGTCACTCATCACCTACCTTGTGATATTCATGTTCGGCGGGCAGGTGCTTCGCGGAGTAATTGAGGAAAAGACCAACAGGATAATAGAGGTGATAATAAGTTCGGTCAAGCCGTTCGAGCTTATGTTAGGCAAAATCATAGGTTTGGCGCTTGTAGGACTGACACAGTTCCTACTCTGGATAGTGCTGACAATGGCGATATATGGCGCAGTTTCGCTCTTCCTTCCGGTACAAGAGGCTTTCTCTACCGGTTCGGTGATGACAGAGCAGATAGCCGAAGCGCAGGCACAAAGCGAGCAACAGGTTGTGTTACAAGAGGTTGTAAATATTGTAAATTCCATCAACCTGAAAGGGATATTAATCTGTTTCTTCTTCTATTTCATCGGTGGATACTTTTTATATGCGGCTATGTTCGCTGCGGTAGGCTCTGCCGTTGACAACGAGACTGACACCCAGCAGTTCACGACCCCGATTTCATTGCTGTTAGTTATCCCGATGGTTTGTTCGACGGTGATTGCCAACGCTCCTGACAGCGCGTTCAGCGTATGGTTGTCGATGATACCGTTCACATCTCCCGTAGCAATGATGCTGAGGATACCATTCGGCGTGCCATATTGGCAGATTATCCTATCAATATCCATGCTCTTCGTTACATTCATCATCGTCACATGGTTTGCAGCAAAGATTTACAGGACCGGAATACTTATGTACGGCAAGAAAGTATCGTGGAACGAGATATTCAGATGGATAAGATATTAATTTGAAAAAAATATTTGAATGGATTTAAAAATATAGTATTTTTGCAACTTAAAATTTTGTAACTTGAAATTAAAGGAAAAGTTTAATTTATAAAATCTTAATTTACAATGCAGAACAAAGGAGTTATTAAGCTATTAGCATTATTGCTTGCTCTCTTCACTGTGTATCAGTTGTCATTCACGTTCGTGACAAGGCACATGGAGGAAAAAGCGAGGGTATATGCTGACAGTCAGGAAACCGAGACTTTAGCACAGAATTTGGCTAAAGGAGACCAGAATGCCTACGAGTATTATCTTGATTCAATCCGCACATCAAGAGAGACATACTACCTCGACTCAATAGGCAACATTAAAATTTACATGTGGCAGGATTACCGCAAATGCAAGGAGCAGGAGCTCAACCTCGGCCTTGACCTTAAGGGCGGTATGAACGTTATGATGGAGGTTTCAGTACCGGACATCATCTACGCTTTGGCCAACAACAGCACCGACCCAACATTCAGGGAGGCGATGCGCCAGGCAAACGAGCAGCACCTTAACAGCCAGAGGGACTTCGTTGACCTTTTCGGTGATGCTTTCAAGGCTCTCGACCCGAACGCCCGCCTCGCATCAATATTCCTTTATGAATTTAAAGACAAGGGCATTACCGTCAACTCATCAAACGACGAAGTATTGAAAGTCATTAAAGATGAGACGAGCAGCGCCATCGACCGTTCATACCAGATTTTGAGGACACGTATTGACCGCTTCGGTGTCGCACAGCCGAACATCCAGAAGCTTGAAGGTTCAGGACGTATCCTTGTGGAGCTTCCAGGCATCAAAGACCCGAAGCGTGTTCGCAAACTCCTTCAAGGAACAGCACAGCTCGAGTTCTGGGAGACATACAATTTCAACGAGATTTACCAATATTTCGATGAGGCTAACAACAAGATTGCCGAGTTAGAGAAAGCCAATAAGAAAGCTGTCGAGAACAAAGACGAGAACAAAGCCAACGACGGTCTCGCTCTTCTTGAGCAGATGAGTGCAGAAGACTCATTGAAGAAGGCACAGGACGAGGCACGCAGCCAGTTCCAAGAGAACAACCCATTATTCAGCCTTTTGCAGCCTTCATTCTACCAGAACAGCAACGGACAAATCATTCCGGCAGAGACAGCACGCGTTGGTTCAGCAATGGTAAAAGACACTGCTAACATCAACAGAATGTTGAAGATGACATCATCAATCTTCCCACGCAACCTGAAATTAGCATGGAGCGTGAAGCCAAACAAGAGTGCTGATGGAACAGTGGAGTACCTCGACCTCGTGGCATTAAAGGCAAACCGCGACAACAAATGTTCTCTCGGTGGCGAAGTAGTGACAGAGGCGCGCCAGGACTATGACCAGAACGGCCGCGTGGAGGTCACAATCCAGATGAACACAGAAGGTGCAAAGGCTTGGAAACGCCTCACAGGTGACAACATCAACAGACAAATAGCTATCGTTCTTGACGACTACGTATATTCATATCCTAACGTAAGCAACGAGATCTCAGGCGGTCGCTCTTCAATCTCAGGCGGCGACATGACAGTTGAGGAAGCCCAAGACTTGGCTAACATCTTGAAAGCCGGTAAACTCCCCGCACCTGCAAGGATTCTCGAAGAGAACGTTGTTGGTCCTTCACTCGGTCAAGAGGCTATTAACGCTGGTTTCTGGTCATTCATCATTGCCTTCTGCCTCGTTCTTATCTACATGTTGTTCTTCTACAACAAGGCAGGTGTTGCAGCCGACATCGCTCTGTTAGTAAACATAGTGTTCTTCTTTGGTGTCATTGCATCATTCGGAACAGTACTCACACTGCCAGGTATAGCCGGTATCGTCCTCACCTTAGGTATGGCTGTTGACTCCAACGTCATTATCTTTGAGCGTATCAAGGAAGAGATTGCAGCAGGTAAAGGTCTCCGTACAGCAGTAGCCGACGGTTTCAAAGCCGCATATTCAGCTATCTTGGACGGTCAGATTACAACATTCCTCACCGGTTTCATCCTCTTCGAGTTCGGTACAGGTCCTGTACAAGGCTTCGCAACAACATTGATGATAGGTATCTGCACCTCATTATTCACCTCAATCTTCATCACCCGCCTCATCATTGACGGCTGGCTGATAAAGAACAAAGACGTGAAGTTCTCTACAAATATTACACGCGACTTCATGAAGCATACAAACTTCGACTTCATCAAGTTCGGAAAGACAGCCTTCATCATTGCCGGCATCATGATTGCTATCAGCGTTGGCTCATTAGCAATACGCGGCCTTAACCTCGGCATCGACTTCAAAGGTGGACGTAACTATGTGGTCCGCTTCGACAAGGAAGTTTCTGTAAGTGAAGTACGCGAGGCCCTATCAAACCTCCCAGAATTTAAAGACGACACCCCAGAGGTTAAGACTTTCGGTCCAAACCGCCAAGTGAAAATCACTACCAAGTATAAAATCAACAGCAATGACCCAGATGTTGACGCTGAAATCCAAGGATTACTCTTCAATGGCTTGAAGGCCTTCTACAGCAAAGACCTCACATACGAACAGTTCACATCCGACAGCGACAAGAGCGATATGATGCTCGGTATCATGTCATCACAGAAAGTTGGTGCTACAATAGCTGACGACGTCACCCGTAAAGCATTCATCGCAGTCATCATCTCTTTGGTTGTTATCTTCGCCTACATCGCCATCCGTTTCAAGAAATGGCAGTATGGTGTCTCGTCAATCATCGCACTTGCACACGACACCATTATCGTAATAGGTATGTACTCGTTGTTTAACAACATCTTACCATTCTCAATGGAAGTTGACCAGTCATTCATTGCAGCTGTGTTGACAATCATCGGTTACTCAATCAACAACACCGTGGTTATCTTCGACCGTGTACGTGAAAACGTCACCCTCTTCCCAAAGAAAACTTGGTATGAGAAAATCAACAGCGGTGTCAACAGCACATTGCTCCGTTCATTCAACACATCAGGCTCAACATTAGTGGTGTTACTCGCTATCTTCATCTTCGGTGGCGAAACAATCCGCGGCTTCGTATTCGCACTGTTAGTAGGTATTCTCGCCGGTACTTACTCATCATTATTCATTGCCTCACCAATAGCTTACAAGCTGTTCAAAGGCAAACAGTTAGATGCGAAACTCATTGAAGAGCCAACAAAAAGAAAGAGATAATTAACACTTATCTTACATAAATAGATATTTTTCATTAAAAGAGCCCGGTAGTGCCGGGCTCTTTTAATTTCCCAAACTATTAATACAATTTTCTCGTTCCTCAACCTACAGAACTAACACTGATAACAATCACACATTTTTTTCAACAATAGCAAATACATCTCAAATCAATCGATTTTTTTTATACTTTTGTAAGATTATTAACGTTAAAGTAAGAAAAAAGTCTTTATGTACAGAAAACTGTTCTTCATTCTTTCCATATTACTGCTCGCAGTTTCACAACCCATTGAGGCACAACGTAAAAGCCCCGCAAAAAATGCTGACATCGCATTTGAGAGAGGTCAATATAACGCTGCAATAGAACGATATAAAAAAGCATTAAAAAAGACTGGGAAGAAGAAATACGAGGAGGAACGTGTACGCATCACCTTCATGTTAGGAGAATGCTACCGTCTAACGGAGAACACAAAGCAGGCAGCCGGACAATATAAGAAACTTCTAAAGACAGATTTCCCCAAAAACAATCCTATCGTCTATTTCAACTACGCAGAAGTGTTGAAACGCAATCAGAAATACGATGACGCGGTGCTATATTACAACCTATATTCAGAGGCGGTGCCCGATGATCCGAGAGGTGAACGCGCAGCAAACGACATAGCACACATTAAGGAATGGCTTGATTTCCCATCAAAATATGAGGTCACAAGGATGAAGCCATTAAACTCAAAGTATTCAGACTTCGGAATCGCATGGATTTCAAATAATTTTAACGAGGTCATATTCACTTCGTCAAGAGAAGGCGGCGTCGCAAAGGAGAAAGATGCGATCACAGGTCATTATTTCACCGACTTCTACTATTCGAGGCAAGACAAGAAAGGCGTTTGGAGCAAGCCGGAGCTTTTAGATGAAGATGGAGGAGCAAATACGAAGGGCAGCGAGGGAACACCGTTCATGAACAAGTCGTTCTCATCAGTATATTTCACAAGATGCCCTAACGAAAAGAAAAGACAGTCGGGTTGCCAGATAGTGAAGGCGTCACAAACAGGAGGAAACTTTGACGAAGGCACGATAGTACAGATAAAAGGCGTTGACTCTCTTGATGTTATAGGTCATCCAACATTAAACTCAGACGAGACAGTGATGTATTTCGCAGCAGAACGTCAAGGCGGGATAGGAGGAAAAGACATCTGGGTGACAAGGAAAGACGAGGACGGCAATTTCGGACACCCATTCAACCTTGGAGACATAATCAATACTCAAGGCGACGAGATGTTTCCTTTCCTTCGCAACGACAGCACGCTTTACTTCTCTTCTGACGGACATGGCGGGATGGGAGGTCTTGACATCTTCGTCTCAACGATGGACAGCACAGGATTATGGAGCGAGCCCGTCAACCTAAAACACCCGATAAACTCTATAGGCAATGATTTCGGAATAATATTTCACCCAACAGAAGAGAGAGGATTCTTCACCTCGAACAGAGACAGTAGGAACGGATTAGATGACGACATTTATTATTTCATCGAACCCCCTATCCTATTCACACTCAACGGAACTATCAAAGACAAGAACAGCCTTCAGTTTGTGGCGGGAGCTAATGTAAGGATTAGCGGCTCTGACGGAAGCAAGGCGTCAACACTCTCAAGCGAGAAAGGTGCCTTCCAATTTAATAGCAGCCAATTGTCAATCAACAACATATATGTATTGACCATCGACAAGGACAACTTCTTCACACTGACAGACACTATAAGCACCATGGGGCTTGAGTTTAGCAGAGACTTCACTCCAAATTATGAGATAGAGATGATTCCAGACGGCTCCATCGTACTTCCAGAGATACAGTACGACCTCTCACAATGGGATCTGAAGCCACAGTTTGAAGATTCGTTACAAGGACTTATTGAGATACTTCAGATTAACCCTAACATCACCATTGAGTTAGGCTCGCACACCGACTTCCGTGACACCGATGCGAGGAACGACATCTTATCGCAAAAACGTGCCCAATCAGTATGTGACTATTTAGTAATCAGAGGTATAGACCCTTATCGTCTCACTGCAAAAGGTTATGGAGAAAGGGTACCGAGGACGTTAATGAAAGATATTACTTACGAGGGATACACATTCAAGAGCGGCACACAGCTGACAGAGAGCTACATCAACGCACTGCCGACAGAGCAACTAAAAGAATATGCGCACCAGCTGAACAGAAGGACAGAGTTTAAGGTGATTAGCAAGGATTACGTGCCCCGTAACAATATCGATGACGAACAGACAGCAACAATAAGACTGAACCCAGAAGACAACAAGGTACAGTTCGTTCAAGACAAGGCAGGAAACTTTGTTTTCAACGCTATTGTTAACGCCTACACACAATCTATAACATATAACCAGAACGCAGATTTCACCGTCTCGCAAAAACAAGCCATGGAATTGTTAATGAACGGAGCTATCAACAGGCACGACTTTATTGGCGACAACATCGAGAAAATCATCACTGAAGGTGCTATCAAAGACCGTTCAGTGTTCATTATCAGAGAGATGAGGATTGCAGACAGAACCGTTCAGAATATCGAGGTGACCGTTTTCAACAATCAGAAAAACGATTGGGTGATAGGAGCCAAAGCATTGAAGAAATTCGGTGACTTTGAATTTAACACTGAGGAACATAAATTGATTTTCAAATAGAAGAATATGTCAAGATATTTCATTGACATGAAAAACAAATGAAATTATGCCAGTAGAGAAACGTTATCAGCTTCGTGGTGTCTCGGCAGAGAAAGAAGACATCCATAATGCCATAAAGAACCTTGATAAAGGATTGTATCCCAATGCCTTTTGCAAAATAATACCCGACATCTTAGGTAACGATGATGAGTACTGCAACATCATGCATGCCGATGGAGCCGGTACAAAGTCATCACTCGCCTATCTATATTGGAAAGAGACAGGCGACCTGTCAGTATGGGAAGGCATCGCACAAGACGCCGTTGTGATGAACACCGACGACCTAATGTGTGTAGGAGCAACAGACAACATGCTTTTGTCCTCCACAATAGGGCGCAACAAGAACCTTATTCCGGGCGAGGTCATCTCTGCAGTAATAAATGGTACGGAGAAGTTTCTTGAAAAGCTAAGGTCTCTTGGAGTAGGCATACATCTCACGGGAGGAGAGACTGCTGATGTTGGCGACCTTGTCAGGACAATCATTGTGGACAGCACGGTCACAACAAGGATGAAGAAAAGTGATGTTATTGAGAATCATATTGTTCCTGGCAATGTCATTGTCGGTTTCGCATCATACGGACAAGCGACATACGAAGAGACCTACAACGGAGGAATGGGCAGCAACGGACTCACCTCTGCACGCCATGATGTGTTAGGGCATTATCTTGCGGAGAAATACCAAGAGAGTTACGACCATTCTATACCTGAAGAATTAGTATATTCAGGCAATCACACACTAACGGAAGCCTCTGATGTTGAAGGTGTTGACGTTGGAAAGCTTATTCTTGCCCCTACCCGCACCTATCTGCCAATGATGGTGCCGATATTAGACAACTATAGAAGTAAAATCAACGGAATAATCCATTGTAGTGGAGGGGCACAGACAAAGGTGACGCACTTCATCAGCAATATACATGTCGTTAAAGACAATATGATAGAGATTCCACCGCTCTTCAAGATGATTCAAGAGTCGTCGGGAACGGATTGGAAAGAAATGTATAAGGTCTTTAACATGGGTTCTCGCCTCGAAATATATACCGATGAGAAATCAGCAGAAGACATGATAGCTATTGCGAAATCATTCAACATTCACGCACAGATTATCGGACATGTTGAGCCATCGGACAGAAAACAACTGACAATCAAGAGCAAATACGGAATTTTTGAATACTAATGGAAATAATAGACAAATTAGAAGCAATTAAAGAACGCTGGGAGAATCTCCGCGAACAACTTAATGACCCGGATTTGATGAACGACATGAAGCGTTTCGTCAAAGTCAACAAGGATTACAAGGACCTTGAGCCTGTGGTAGAGGCATTTAACGAGTATAAGATGGTGCTTGGCAATATTGAAGAGGCAAAAGAGATATTGAAGACAGAGAAAGACGAGGATATGAGGGAGATGGCGCAAGAGCAGCTGGATGAGGCCTCAGAGAGAAGCGGCAAACTCGAAGAAGACATCAGGCTGATGCTCATACCCAAAGACCCGCAAGACAGCAAGAACGCCGTCATGGAAATACGCGCCGGCACCGGTGGCGACGAGGCTTGTATCTTTGCCGGCGACCTGTACAGAATGTATCTGAAATTCTGTGAGACAAAAAACTGGAAGGTTGAAACGGTAGATATAAGCGAAGGCACAGTCGGTGGTTTTAAAGAGATAGTATTCAACGTAATAGGCGACGGTGCTTACGGCATCTTGAAGTTCGAGTCGGGAGTGCACCGCGTACAACGTGTGCCAAAAACAGAGACACAAGGCAGAATACACACTTCGGCAGCCTCAGTGGTGGTCCTCCCCGAAGCAGAGGAATTTGATGTTGAACTCCTCGACAAAGATATTAAAAAAGAAATATATTGCGCAGCATCAGGTCCTGGCGGTCAATGCGTTAACACCACATATAGTGCGGTACGACTCACACATATTCCAACAGGTATCGTGGTAAGCTGCATAGACGAACGCTCTCAAGCCAAGAACTTCGCAAAAGCAATGAAGATTCTCAGAACACGTATTTACGAACAAGAATATAACAAATATATGGAGGAGGTGTGCTCGAAACGTAAGACAATGGTTTCCACCGGCGACCGCTCCGCAAAGATTCGTACGTACAATTATCCTCAAGGCCGTGTCACCGACCACAGAATAGGATTCACTGTCTATAACCTCACCTCAGTGATGGACGGCGAACTCAATTCGTTCATCGAAAACCTCCAGATTGCTGAAAATGCTGAAAGACTTAAGGAAGGTCTGGAGTAAAGAATACTTCTTAGACACCTATTTATAAATCAACAAACAATACCATTATGAATAAAGAACATCTTGTAAAACAGATAAAAGCTAAAAAGTCGTTCCTTTGCGTAGGACTTGACACCGATATTAATAAGATTCCAAAGCATTTGTTGTCGGAAGACGACCCTATCTTCTCATTTAACAAGGCAATTATTGATGCAACTGCAGATTATGCCGTCGCATACAAGCCTAACACCGCATTCTACGAGGTCTATGGTGCAAAAGGCTGGATAAGTTTGGAGAAAACCGTCGATTACATCAAGGCAAACTATCCTGAGATGTTTGTTATCGCTGACGCCAAACGTGGCGACATTGGCAACACCTCAGCAAACTACGCACGCGCTTTCTTCGAGGGTCTGAAAGCTGACGCCGTGACTGTTGCTCCATATATGGGCGTTGACTCCGTCGAGCCGTTCCTCGGATTTGACGACAAATGGGTTATCCTCCTCGCCCTCACCTCAAACAAAGGCTCAAAGGATTTCCAATACTTGAATATTGAAGGGAAAGAGTTATACAAGAAAGTGCTTGAAAAATCAACAGAATGGGCCGACAGCAATAAGATGATGTATGTCGTTGGTGCAACACATCCTGAGGAGCTTGGAGAGATTAGAAAGATTTTGCCTGAACATTTCCTTCTTGTCCCCGGCGTTGGAGCACAAGGCGGTGACTTACACGCTGTTGCAAAATACGGATTAAATAACGAATACGGACTGATAGTCAACTCTTCCCGCGGAATTATTTACGCCTCAAACGGAGAAGACTTTGCAGAAAGAGCAGCAGAGGAAGCAAGAAAGTTACAAGAACAGATGGCTTCTTATATAAAATAAGAATTATACTTTATACTATTTTCATTGCTTGTCCGCAACGCTATAAAACATATCATATTTTTGATAATCAATAAGTAAGGTATATTACCATGAAGCTGACATCATAATGAATTTTGAGATGGAAGTAACCGATTCAACGGTTTGCAATATGACTCGCCGTCCAGCCACTCGGACAATTATTATTTGTCAATAAGCCTCATTATTCAACACATAAAATATCATAGGACTTCAAATTTTACTATAACAAAAAAAAATCCGTAAAGTTTTCTTTACGGATTTTTCGTTGTATGAGAAAAACTATCTTGCGATAGACACTTTCTTTGTTGAGACAGAGCCGTCAACGCTGACAACTCTTACAACATAAACACCCTGCTCTAATGAAGCTACATTAACAACCATCTTATCTGAAGAGTTTGTTGTAGATGCAACCATTTGACCGAGAGCGTTATATACCTGGACAAAGCTAATATTCTCACCTTCGATGAAGAGGAGCTCATTTGCCGGGTTAGGATAGATGTTGATGTTTGATTCAAGATTGCTTTCAACGCCGTCTGAAACGAAAATTGAGAACTGGTGTGATGCGGAGCCACCGAAATTACCGTTATCCTGACCTTCACCGACTATAGTAACGCCATCGACCTTAATCTTATACCAGCCATCACCATAGTTGCAGCAGATACCGTTATCTTGAGAGTCAAAGATGGTGAACTTGTAGCACTCGTTTGTAGGAAGGTCCTTTATTGACTCAACATGTTGTTGTGTAGCACCTTGGCCAGCAAGATGAGAATAAGGTCCGCCTGAGGCAACCACTTCACCAGCCGAGTTGATAAGAGTCCATGTTGTCTGCTCGCCATATTGGTCTTGATTGATATAAACCTTTACATTAGCTGTTGCAGCTGTTGTTGGGTATTCAATCCATTCGTCACATATAGAGACGAAGTTTGTTGAATAATCATAATCTTCCTCATTAGCCTTGGTGATTTTTATAGTACCATTATTTGTACCGAATGGGACTTCCATATCGAAAGTGAGAGGAGTCTGCTCGTTTGTTGCGAGGCTGCCTTCCCATTTATCATTGATTGTCACGTCGTTAACATTTATTTCAAATTCAACAGAAGTAAGTGTTTCGAGACCGGCGTTCAACAAGTTGAAGTTGAAGGTCTTCATTTGTGAGCAAGAGGCGTTCATAACCTGTTCCATACCAGATACGACCGGGTTGATAGGTTCGCTTGAGCCATACACCTTATCAAGTTCGGCAACGTTCAAGACCGGGCGTGTTGCAGGGCCTTGGAGTTTCTCGGTAACAAAAGCAATGAAGTTAATATTGTTCATATCAACATCGACACCGTTAGGGTTACCTATTGATTGAGGCACTGTATAGTTATAAGTCTTGGTGATGAGAGTACCCATTGTTGTAGGAGAGACCTCATCGCCCCATGTTGAAGTAAGAACATCGCGCAGGACGTGCATGTGGCAATATTGTCCGTTGATAACCTGTCCCGGGTTAAAAGTACTACCGCCGGATTGTGAACCCATAATACTATCCTGAATCATGAAGATTGTGAGGTAGTTTGTTGATTCTGAGCTATTTGCAGTGTAATAGAGTTCCACAGTAATTGACACCTCGCGGGTATCGTTATTTACAACGGCTCTACCACCCACGTTTACTGGTGCCGACTGAGACAGCTGTGTATTAGTAATACTTGTCCACTGGTTACGGCCCACAGCAGTGCTTTGAGAGCGGTTAACACAACCTGCAGGGTAGCTTGATACTGCGAATCCAGCGTTATAAACATTACCCGGATTAGTGTTGAGGTTAGGATAGGATGTTGGAGAGAAGCCGCCGGTATGGATATTCACTGCCCATACTCTACCAGGGTTGTTTGCACAAATCTGGTTAGCAATAGCATGACCGTCAGGGCAGTATCCGCAGTTTCTTCCTGTGAACTCCTCGATGATGACATTCTTGTTTGATGGTTCTGTTGAGACAAACTGCTGGGCGTTCATAATGAAACAGCCGAGCATTGCAGCGAACAGAAAAGTCAGTTTTTTCATATTTGTAAATTATTTGATTAGATTTCAACTAATGTGTTCCAGCCGAATTCATCAGGCTCGCTACCTGTCTGAATACCACGGAGTTTATTATAAAGTTTCTCACTCCAAGGACCCGGTTTCCCATCGCCGAAGGTATATGACTTACCGCTCTCAGGGTCATCGATACGTGAGATAGGGCTGATGACGGCTGCTGTGCCGCATGCGCCTGCCTCCTCAAGTGTTGCGAGCTCTTCCTCTGCGATAGGACGGCGTTCGACCTTCATGCCGAGTGACTCAGCTATCTGCATCAGGCTCTTGTTCGTGATAGAAGGAAGGATAGATGTTGACTTAGGAGTGATATAGGTGTTATCTTTGATACCGAAGAAGTTAGCGGCACCTGCCTCATCGATGAATTTCTTCTCTTTAGCGTCAAGATAGAACTCGCAGGCATATTCGCCACCGTGGCATGCCTCGACATGGGCGCGCATTGATGCTGCATAGTTTCCACCTACCTTATATACACCTGTTCCGAGAGGAGCTGACCTGTCATACTTACGGGTGATGACGTATGGGTTTGCCATGAAGCCACCTTTGAAATATGGACCTACAGGAGTTGCGAACACCAAGAACAGATACTCATCGGCAGGTTTGACGCCTACACGGCAGCCTGTACCTATGATGAGAGGACGCAGATACAATGAAGCACCGCTCTCAAAAGGAGGGATAAAGTCTGCATTAAGCTTAACGCACTTGATGACAGCCTCCTCAAACTTCTCCAATGGGAAGCGCGGCATCACTATGCCATCGCATGACGACTGAAGACGTTTGCCGTTCTCGTCAAGACGGAAGATACGAATCTTGCCATCAACGCCGCGGTGTGCCTTCAACCCCTCGAACGCCTCTTGTCCGTAATGAAGACATGTGGCGCCCATGTGAATGTTGATTGTTGTTTCAGAGCTAACCTCTAACTCGCCCCATGCGCCGTTCCTATAATAACAACGCACATTGTAATAAGTTGGATAATAACCAAATGGAAGTGATCCCCAATCGATGTTTTGCATGATATCTTTTATTTTTTTAAAATTAATGATTCATTTCTAATATTTCGCAAAGATACATATTTTTTCAATTATAGTGTCAAACAGCAGAAATATTTTCAAGCATGACATATTTAGATTTATAAAGAAGAGACACATTCTCCAACAGCCAAAAACGTGACACCTGACACCATCGCGCGATGGGGAAAAATGAAAAAACATCGCTTCCAATCTTTTCGGCCTCTTGACGTTGTACTCTCGCCAAAGCATCTCCTCTTCAATCGCAGGCTAAATCTTGTTAATAAACAACGGAGCTTGTACGGTACTCAAAATCTCAGGCGTCAATATTACGCCACAGTTTTTTCCATAGATAATGCTCTTTGATGCCATATTGTTTAAGCAGCGACTGTATCTGGCTGATAATCTTCTCCTTATCTGGAGTTGCATCGCTCTTCCTTCCCACGATAAGGACGTTTTTCGGTGTGTCTTCCATCTCGATAAACTCCATGACACGTGTTTTATACCCGCAGTATTCAAGCACGAGGGCACGTATTGCGTCGGTCACCATAGCCGCCTGACGTTCAAGGAAGACGCCATGTCTCGTTATTGCATCAAAAATCCCGGACTTCTCCATCTCGCCACGTATCTGTTTATGGCAGCATGGCGCGCACACTATCATCTTGGCATTATTACGGATACCTTTTAATATAGCGTCGTCGGTAGCGGTGTCGCAAGCGTGCAGAGCGATTACAACGTCAACATCTTTTGGCTGGTAGCCTTCAATAGTGTCCTCCACAAAACGCAGCGACGAACCGGCGGGGAAAGAGCCAGAGCATTGACCTATGATGTCATTGATTTTGCCAACGAGGTCGCGGCGTATCTCCACGCCCTCCATCACAACATTCTTTCCACTCCTGCCCGTCAGATATTCAAAGAGTGCGAAAGTAAGATAGCCTTTGCCCGCGCCCATGTCGGCAATCCTCACGGTGTCCCCGAACCTTGCCTGCCGCATCTCCCCATCTACAATCTCCACATATTTACATATCTGCTTGAACTTGTGCTGCATACTCGCCACGACCTTACCTTCCGCCGTTGCAAGCCCAAGCAGGTTCCACCATTTGTTCGACGGATTTATCAGCCTCACCTTCTCATGGTCATGCCTCATATCAACAGCTCGCTGCTCCACACAACTCTTACTCATCATAGTAACCCTGCCCTTCTTGCTGACAAGCAGAGTCACATCCTCGGTAATGGTGAACAACGTCATGTTCATGAAAACTGACGGCACAAGCTCCCGCACCTCTCGTATAACATCCTCCTCAGAGAAGTTCTTCGCCTCGTCACGCCTGTCATAATGATACAAGAACTGATACATCTTCTTGTTTTTCAATATTATAGGCTTGACATATATATTTCTAAGAGGATTATTTCTTTCTAACGGCTTCGACAATGTAGCCTTCACCATAGTGGAATCACGAAGCGATGCCGCAAGCTTCTCAATGAATTATTCCATCAATTTTCACCTTATTAATTCAAAGCGCAAAGATATAAAAAACGCTCCAAGCCAAGATTATTTTTTTATTATTTTCCAAATTGAAACGGACATCCTCTCAAAACTATTTTCTCAGGCTCTTTCAAAGAATATTCACTTTAACACATTGTAAATAAATATGTATCAGTGTCACAATAAGACGATGTAAAACGACAATTTGTCAGTATCATGATTATGGCATATATTTTGCCAGCGAGCGCAAAAATTTATTTTAGAATCAACAAAAAAAATAGAAATATGCAAAAAGGTTCAATTGGAGTAAAAACGGAAAACATTTTCCCTGTAATCAAGAAGTTCTTATATTCTGAAAACGAGATTTTCCTTAGAGAGATCATCAGCAATGCTGTCGATGCGACTAACAAGCTGAAGACATTGGCATCTGCCGGAGAGTATAGCGGCGAGCTTGGTGACTTGACAATTCAGGTGGAGGTTGACAAGCAGAAAAAGACCATCACCGTACGTGACAAGGGAATCGGAATGACAGAGGAAGAAGTTGACAAATACATCAACCAGATAGCCTTTTCGGGGGCGACAGAGTTTGTTGAGAAGTTCAAGACAAACAGCGAGGCAGAGTCGGCGAACATCATAGGGCACTTCGGGCTTGGATTCTACTCGGCATTCATGGTGTCTTCGAAAGTGTCGCTCATCACCAAGTCGTTCAAACAGAACGCTGACGAGAAAGGCGTGATATGGGAGTGTGACGGCTCGCCGGAGTACGAGATGAGCCCTATACTTAAGGGAGAGAGAGGAACAGACGTCATATTATACATCTCCGACGACTGCGCTGATTTCCTTGAAGAGAGCAAGATTCGCCAGTTGCTGAACAAATACTGCAAGTTCATGTCGGTGCCAATACAGTTTGGGACAAAGAAAGTGAACGAGCCTATCGAGGGCGAGACAGACGAAGACGGCAAGCCGAAGACGCAGGAAGTGGAGAAGCCTTGGATTATCAACGACGTAGCTCCATTATGGAAGAAAGCTCCGTCAAGCATTGAGGACAAAGAGTACGATGACTTCTATCACACCCTCTACCCTATGAATTTCACGGAGCCGTTGTTCCACATCCATCTCAACGTAGATTTCCCGTTCAACCTTACAGGAATACTGTACTTCCCTAAAATCAGCAACAAGTACGAGTTCCAGCGCAACAAGATACAGCTCTACTGCAACGAGGTCTTCGTCACCGACTCGGTGGAAGGCATACTTCCCGACTTCCTCAGCCTGCTTCACGGCGTGATTGACTCGCCCGACATCCCACTGAACGTCAGCCGCTCATTCTTACAGAACGACCAGAACGTCAAGAAAATATCAGGATACATCACCAAGAAAGTAGCCGAAAAGCTTGAGGAGCTCTTCAAGAAAGACAGAGAACATTTCGAGAAGATTTGGGACGACATCAGAATCTTCATCGTGTATGGAATGATTACCGACCAGAAATTCTTCGAGAGAGCCGAGAAATTCATGCTCTTCAAAGACAGCGAGGACAAATATTACACCATTGAGGAATACAAAAAAATCATTGAGGAAAAACAGAAAAACAAAGACGGAAATGTTGTATATTTGTACGCCACAAACAAGGACGAGCAATACGGCAACATTGAGAAGGCAAAAGAACGTGGCTACAATGTACTGATGCTCGACGGCATGCTTGACTCACACTTCATCAGCGCTTTTGAGCAAAAGTTTGAGCACACCTCATTCGCAAGAGTTGACTCCAACACCATCGACAAACTCATTGAGAAAGAGGAGGACAAGAAGGAGTCAAAGCTTGACGACAAACAAAAAGAGGACATTAAGAAGACCTTTGACGAAGTCGTTGACAGCACGCAATACCATGTGGAGTTCAACACTTTAGGTGACGAAGACGCTCCTATCGAGATAATCCAGAACGAGTGGATGAGGCGTTATAAGGAGATGAACCAGATGGGTGGTGCTATGTGGGGCGACATGCCTGACAGCTACACATTGATTCTCAACACCAACAACGCCGCGATAACAAGCATGGCAA